>Ga0102588_1000175_pt1 | contig 91406 bp, 86 predicted proteins | sample AraplaMF_Col_mMS_FD_76854 | JGI IMG/M metagenome (GOLD analysis project Ga0102588, IMG submission 76854) | Arabidopsis root microbial communities from the University of North Carolina, USA - plate scrape MF_Col_mMS (SPADES assembly) (version 2) | ecosystem: Host-associated > Plants > Roots >...
TTCACGAAGTTAGGCCGCATTCATTCCGGTCAAGAAGGTGCTGCATGAGCCTTATGGAATTGGAAGTCGAACGCCAGTCGAACCCGGTCGACATGATCGAGTACGTGGCTTCAAACAATGACTGGGCATTCGAGCGCTCCGGCGAAGACGAGATTGCGATGACGGTCGAGGGCCGCTGGGCTGACTATCACGTCTCCTTCTCGTGGATGGAGGAATTCGAAGCGCTGCATCTTGGCTGCGCCTTCGACATCAAGGTTCCCGAAATCAGGGTCAACGAGGTTGTGAAGCTGCTCTCGGCAATCAACGGCCAGGTGCTGATGGGGCATTTCGACCTGTGGCGCCAGGAAGATGTCGTCATCTTTCGCCAGTCGCTGCTGCTTGCCGGCGGTGCCGAGCCCACCAACCGCCAGGTGGAAGTTCTGCTTTCCAGCGCGCTCGATACCTGCGAAGCTTATTATCAAGCTTTCCAGTTCGTCGTCTGGTCCGGTATGGAAGCCAATAAGGCGATGGAAGCGGTCCTCTTTGAAACCGTCGGTGAGGCGTAAAACATGCCTGCGAATGCCTTTTCCGCTGCCAATCCGGTCGTTCTCATCGGTGCCGGCAATATGGGCGGAGCGATGCTCTCCGGCTGGCTGAAGAGCGGCGTTCCGGGTTCCGCCGTGGTCGTGGTCGATCCCGGCCCATCGCCGGTGATGCTGGCGACTATTGCCGATGCGGGTGCCTCCCATGTCACGGCCGCTCCTACCGGTCTCAAGGCCGGTGTGCTGTTCCTTGCCGTAAAGCCGCAGGTGATGGAAGCCGTGCTTCCGGCGGTCAAAAGCGTGGTCGGGCCTCAGACGGTGGTGGTTTCGGTCGCCGCCGGCAAGACGCTGGCTTTCCTCGAAAAACATCTCGGTGAAGCGGCCATGGTGCGCGCCATGCCGAACACGCCTGCCATGGTCGGGCGCGGTGTGACCGGCGCTTTCGCCAATTCGCGTGTGAGCGCTAAACAGCGTGACGGCGTCAATGCTCTTCTTCGTGTTTCCGGCCCTGTCGAATGGGTACCCGCCGAATCCGATATCGATTCCGTGACGGCGCTCTCGGGCAGCGGGCCGGCTTATGTGTTCTATCTCGTCGAGTGTATGGCAGAAGCGGGCCGTAAACTTGGCCTGCAGGCGGACCTTGCCATGCGTCTTGCGCGGGAAACTGTCACGGGGGCTGGTGAGTTGCTGCACCAGTCCCCCGACGACGCTGCGCGCCTGCGCCAGAACGTGACCTCGCCGGGCGGCACGACCGCGGCTGCGCTTTCCGTGCTGATGGCGGAAGATGGCATGCAGCCGCTGTTCGACCAGGCGCTCGCGGCAGCTCGCAAGCGCGCCGAAGAACTCGCCGGCTGAGAAAGACTGTTATGGCTGAAGAGATTACCTTTGCCGATTTCGAGCGTGTGGATATCCGTATCGGGACCATCATCGAGGCAATTCCCTTTCCGGAAGCCCGCAAGCCGGCGATCAAACTGCTGATCGATTTCGGCTCCGAGATTGGCGTCAAGAAATCTTCGGCGCAGATCACGGTTCACTATTCGCCGGAACGGCTCGTCGGACGACAGGTGCTCGCCGTCGTCAACTTTCCACCGCGCCAGATTGGACCGTTCCGCTCGGAAGTGCTGACGCTCGGTTTTGCCGATGAGAAGGGCGATATTGTGCTTGCCGCCGTCGAGCGGCCGGTGCCGAACGGGCAGAAGCTGATGTAGGCAAGCCGACGCGAGTCATCGTCGGCGCGCGCCGTGGGCAAGGACTCAGTGGATATCGCGAGACAGCGGATCGGTCAGCGTAAAATCGTGGAAGGCGGCTTCGAAACCGGCGCGTTGCGGCGAACAGAAGACGGGGCCGACCAGCACGTTCTCGAAAGCGGGATCGAACCAGGCGAGGCGTGCCATGCGCCATTCGTCCATCGTATCCGTGCTGTACTGGATAAAGATAGCGTCGCCGTTGCGGGTGGCGCGCCCTGAGATCGCATCGAAATCATGGCCGATACGGAAAGCCGACCAGTCTGAATTGCCGTTGGTGACCACGGTGCTGAAATGCCTGGCCCCATCGGTATATTCGATGCCGCATTTCACCCAGTGCTTCTCATCGGCGCGGATCATCAGGCCAGCCTGATCGTAGAGCGCTTCGTAATTGCCGGAGAAGGTGACCTCGGCAGTGAAGTCGCCCTTTCGGCTTTCATGCAGGAAGTGGCCGTCGTCGCGGTGAAAGCCGTAATAGGTGCCCTGCCAGAAATCGGTCATCTCGCCGGAGCGGACGTGAAGGACGCCGTCGCGTTCCTCGAAGAAGGGCGGCGCGTTCAGCCAGGCCATGTGTTTCATGCTCAGATCTCCCGCAGGAACGGATTATTACGGCGTTCGTCGCCGATGCGGCTGCCGGGGCCGTGTCCGCAGATGAAGCCGACGTCGTCGCCGAGCGGCAGCACCTTGTCTCGGATGGAATCGAGAAGCTGGCGATGATTGCCGCCTGGCAGGTCGGTGCGGCCGATCGAGCCGTTGAAGAGCACGTCGCCGAGATGGGCGAAGTTCTGGGCGCGGTTGAAATAGATGACGTGGCCAGGCGCATGGCCCGGTGTGTGATAGACCTCGAACTCGTGCGAGCCGAAGGAGACCTTGTCGCCATCCTTCAGCCAGCGGTCGGGAGTGACGTTCTGCAGGCCCTGCACGCCATATTTCGCGGCCTGGGTCTCGATGCGCTGCAGGAGCGGCAGATCGTCCTCATGCGGGCCGACGATGTCGATGCCGAGCTTCTCCTTGAGCTCCTTGGCACCGCCCGCATGATCGAGATGGCCGTGGGTCAGCCAGATTTCCTTGATCTTGAGGCCGTGCTGCTCGATCACGCCCGCAATGAGCGAGACATCGCCGCCGGGGTCGACGACCACACCTTCCTTCGTATCGGGATCGAAGAGAATGGTGCAGTTCTGCTGGAAGGGTGTCACCGGAATGATACCGGCCTGGAGCATGCCCATGAATGCCTCGCTTCGCGTCTTCAATACTCTGTTGCTATAAGCGCAAATGCAGTCGAAGGCAGCCGGAATTTTCGGCAGGCTCACGCGAAAAAGACAAGCTGCAACAGGATTTTATCGGCCCTTCAAGGGGTGGGCTGTGCTGCTCTCCAGCGGGTTTATTCCGTTTTTTCAGATGCTTATCGAAGATTTCCTCGTGCCGTTCGTCAGCCCATTCGTGCGGGGCGGAACATCCTCGCAACCCACGCGTTGTCAGCCCATCAGAACAAGGGAGACCTTACAATGACCTTGAAGAGAAACCTTCTGCTGGCCGGCGCCTTTCTGGCCGCAAGCGCCGGCTTCGCCCAGGCGGACATGGTGGCGACGTCCATCAACGACCTCAACATCCGCTCCGGCCCCGGCCCGCAATATCCTTCCGTCGGTGTTGCCGCGCGCGGCTCGACCGCCGTGCTCGATGGCTGCATCGAAGGCAGCCGCTGGTGCCGTGTCGACGTGAATGGCGTGCGCGGCTGGATCTATGGCGAATATCTGCAGGTCGATCAGGGCGGCTCGCCCGTCATCGTCGAGCAGCATCGCGCCGATCTCGGCGTGCCTGTCGTGACCTATGAAACGACCTCCAGCGTCGTGCCGGCAGAGCCCATGCCCGCACCGGGCGACGAGTTGATCGGCCCGGTCGGCTCGGTCGAGGCCATCACGCCGCCGGACGAAGTCCGCACCTATATCGACACAACCCCGACACAGACCGTGCAGCTTGGCGGTGATGTCGTCGTCGGTGCCCAAGTGCCCGCCGACGTGACCTTCCAGACGATCCCGGATTACCAGTATCGTTATGTCCGCATCAACGACCGGCCGGTGCTGATCGATCCGGGCACGCGCCGTATCGTCTATGTCTATCAATAAGCTTAAGGGGAGAGGCGGCCATGCGGCCGCCTTGGGTTTGTCGACGGCCTCGCCCTCCACTTGGCGTCATCCTCGGCCTCGTGCCTGATATCTGCTGCGGATCGGCGATGGCAGATGCTCGGGACAAGACCGGGCAAGACCAAAAAAGCAGGCGCATCCGCCGGGACGGTCCTTATAAGCTCCCGCATGGGTTGCCAGAATCCTCCACTTCTCCTCCAAAATATGATAATATTCCAATATGTCATCCGGTGATGGCATGAGTCGGCGATCGGGGAGATCGCCATAGGAGGAAATTATGGAAGCGCTACTTCCGCTCATCACACAATTGATTGCGGGTGCTGTCGGCGGCAATGTCGCAAGTGCTGCACTCAAGCAGCAGGCGATCAACGTCGTTGCCCGCACGGTCGCGGGCGCTATCGGCGGTATCGGCGGCGGCATGCTGCTCAGCATGCTCGGTGGCGAAGCGGCAATGACCGGGCTGATCGCCGATGGCATCGGCGGGCTGATCGGCGGCGGCATCCTTTCGACGCTCGCCGGGCTGGTCATGGCCAAGGCACGCTGAAGGTTCGAGCGCGCTGGACGCTGGACAGCGAAACGGCCCGGTGGACGTAAGCGCCTGGCCGGAGTGGCATGATTGGCTGAGGTCTTATTCGGCGGCGGTTGCAGCGGCCGGATAGATTTCCTCCATGCAGTCGTTCATCAGCGTCCCCGAGATCGTCTCCGACGTGAGGCGATACGGCGGATTTCGGATATAGGGTGACTTCCGCGGCCAAGCCGGTCGGGAAGCACTCGGAGAGGCTTCTCAGTTCTTCCGGGAAGATTGCCCGTTCGACGAGTTCAATGCCATGGTGCTTGGTGAACTCGATCTGGCGGGCGATGCTGCTCAGAGGCAATTCGGGTGGCGTATGAATGACGCCGTCCTTGACGAAGGAGAAATTGGCGCCGGTCGCCTCGGCCACCTGACCGCGATAGTCGAGCATCATCGCGTCGGCAGAGCCTTGGCTGCGGCCGCATGCTTGCAGATAGTGCAGATCATGAAGAGGCCGGCGGCCTTGGAGAAACTCGGCGCCGTCTTTGGATCGAAACGGCGACATTCGCCATATTGAGGCGGATGCCCTTCGGCTTTTCAGCCGGGTGAAGTCATTGCCCACTGCCGGATGGCAATTGCCATGTTGATGCAGTTCGCCTGGGCGGAAACATCCATCATCTTGCTGCCGCGCTATGCGATCGGCGGCACGTAAGCGTCGGGAAGGGCTGGCGTTTCAGGCGTTTGATCGTTGCCGTGTCCAGCTTCTCGATGGAGTAGGGCATCTTGAAGCCGAGGATCTCGGCGACTTGCGCAGGCGCTGATTGTGTTCGGTAAGTTTGAAGACCTTGCCTCCTCCGGCACGTTTGCGCCATGTCTGTTGATTGTTGTCCCCATTACGTTCTATCCACTGACGCAAGGGGAAACTGCGCGTTGCGTTGGAGATTTGTCGGGCGGGCTTTAGTTTTCGGGAAAAGAATAGTCCGTGCGAGGCTCCCGCAAGGTTTAGGGAAGCTATCAGCGACATAAATTCATGTCACCAAGGCTGACATATTTTTATGAAAACGTCGCTGACATCGCGCCAAGAGAGAGGAAATGCGGAGTGCCACGACACAGCTCGAAAGCAGGCAAGCCTGAGCCGCTGGCCACGCCGATGGAGGATGTCGGCATCATCGATTTCGAGATCATCGAGCTGTTCTTCTTCGCCTATCGCGACTTCGTATCCGATCCCGACGCCATTCTCGAAAAGAGCGGCTTCGGACGGGCGCATCACCGTGTCGTGCACTTTGTCAACCGCAATCCGGGCATGACGGTCGCCGATCTGCTCGATACGCTGAAGATCACCAAGCAGAGCCTTGCAAGAGTGCTGAAACAACTGATCGATTCCGGCTATATTCGGCAGGTGGCAGGCCCGGAGGATCGCCGCCAGCGCAGGCTCTATCCTACCAAATCGGGCAGGGAGCTGGCACTGGCGCTTGCCGAGCCGCAATCACGCCGTATTGAACGGGCATTCGAGGGAGCTTCCCCGGAGGCGCGGGAGGGCGTAAAGGCATTCCTCAGGGGTATGCGAGACAGACAGAAGGCGGATTGAATGGCGGTCAAGACAGGCATTTCCGATGACGCGGCGCATCTTCTCGTCGTCGACGACGACACCCGTATCCGCGCGCTCCTGAACCGCTACCTGACGGAAAACGGTTTTCGTGTGACCATTGCCTCCGATGGAGCGGAGGCGCAGCGCAAGCTGGCGGGGCTCGATTTCGACCTCATCATCATGGACGTGATGATGCCGGGCGAATCCGGCATCGAGGTGACACGCGGGCTCAGGGCCGTGAAGAACGTGCCGATCATCATGCTGACGGCGCTCGCCGAATCCGACAGCCGTATTGCCGGGCTTGAAGCCGGCGCCGACGATTATCTTCCCAAGCCTTTCGATCCGCGCGAACTCGTCCTTCGTGTCAACAATATCCTGCGGCGCAACAGCGGCGGCGATACGCCGAAGATCGAGCAGATCATGTTCGGGCCTTACACTTTCTCGCTGACGCGCAAGGAACTGAAGAAGGCTGCGGAGGTGATCCGCCTGACGGATCGCGAGCAGGAGATCATGCTGCTTTTTGCCCGCCGGGCCGGCGACACGATCCCACGGCACGAGCTGATCGGTGACGACGCGGAAGTGGGCGAACGCACCATCGACGTGCAGATCAACCGCCTGCGCCGCAAGATCGAGGACGATCCTGCCAATCCGGTCTGGCTGCAGACGGTGCGCGGCATCGGATACAGGCTGAGCATCGACTGAAACGACAGGTTCGGGACCGGCGCAAATGGTGACATTCGACAGCTTGCGGCGGGAAGACCGCTCCCCTGCACCCGGCTGGCGCTGGTTTGTGCGCTGGCTGCGCCGGCGATTGCCGACAGGCCTCTATACGCGTTCGCTGCTCATCATCATCATTCCGATGGTGCTTTTGCAGTCGGTCGTTGCAGCGGTCTTCATGGAGCGTCACTGGCAGATGGTGACGGAGCGGCTGTCGCTTGCCGTGACCCGGGATATCGCCGCCATCATCGAGGTTATCGACACCTTTCCGCAGGATGCCGATTATAGCGATATAACCCGCATTGCCCGCGACCAGCTCAACCTGCAGATTTCGATCGAGCCGGATGGAGATCTGCCACCGCCGCGCGAAAAGCCGTTCTTCTCGATTCTCGACGGCATTCTGAGCGACGAGATCACCGAGGAAATCCGCCGGCCGTTCTGGATCGATACGGTCGGCAATTCCAACCTCATCGAGATCCGCATCAAGCTCGACAACCGCATCCTGCGCGTCATCACGAAACGTAGCCAGGCCTATGCATCGAATACCCATATCTTCATTCTCTGGATGGTCGGCGCGTCACTGGTGCTGATCGCGATCTCGATTCTCTTCCTGCGCGGCCAGATCCGGCCGATCCTCAATCTGGCGCGGGCGGCGGAAAGCTTCGGCAAGGGGCAGAAGGCCGACAATTTCTATCCGCGGGGCGCCGACGAAGTCCGGCGCGCAGGTCTTGCCTTCATCCTGATGCGCGAGCGTATCGAGCGGCAGATCGAGCAGCGCACGGCGATGCTCTCAGGCGTCAGCCACGACCTCAGGACCATCCTGACACGCTTCAAGCTTCAGTTAGCGCTCGCCGGGGACAATCCTGATCTTGCCGGGCTCAATGAAGACGTTAACGACATGCAGACCATGTTGGAGGCCTATATGGCCTTTGCCAAGGGCGAGGTGGAGGAGGATGTCGGAGAGCTGAAGCTCAGCGAGGTCTTCGAGAAGCTCGAAGTCGATTTCGAGTTGCACGGCAAGACGCTGACCTATTCCATCGAGGGCGAGGACCATGTCTCGGTGAGGCCAAACGCGTTCCTGCGGCTCGTCACCAATCTCGCCTCCAACGCAAGGCGCTATGCCGACACGCTCAATGTCGAGGTCAGGCACAGCGCAAAGTGGCTGACCATCGTTTTCGACGATAATGGTCCGGGCATTCCCGAGAAGTACCGGGAGGATGTGTTCAAGCCGTTCTTCCGGCTGGATAGCGCACGCAATCTCGATGCTTCGGGTACCGGTCTCGGGCTTGCCATCGTGAGGGATATCGCGCGCAGCCACGGCGGTAACATCACACTTGGCGACAGCCCGCTCGGCGGATTGAGGGCAACGGTGCGTATTCCGGCCTAGAGCGCCGTGCGTCCATTCGGACGCACAAAGGACGCTCTAACTCTTTGAATCTACGCATCAGGCTTCCGAAAATCGATTCCGATTTTCGGGCCGATGCTGTAGCCTTTTGCAGTCGGTTTGGCAGTATCGAATTCATTCAGGTGGACGACGATCCAGCGCCAGAGCGAGACGACCTGTGTCAGCAGCTCGCGACCGAGCGGTGTCAGTTCGTATTCGACGCGCGGCGGCACCTGCGGATAGAGTGTGCGGATGACGAGGCCGTCGCTTTCGAGCGTACGCAATGTCTGTGTCAGCACCTTCTGGCTGATATCTTCCACACGCTCCAGCACTCTTGAAAACCGCAAGGGGCCATCGGCCTCCGAAAGCACGTGCAGGACGCGCAACGGCCATTTGGCTGCGGCGCGCTCCAGCATCTGCCGCGCCCGCGCATCCTGCTCGTCGCTCATGTTGCGGCAAAAATCGAAGATGTCGTCTTTCATATCAGTTACTTTCAGGTGCGTATAGATCGATAAGGTACCTTCTTTCTAAGGGAAACAATAGATCCTAAATGAAGCGAGGACTGAAAAGGAGGTTTCCATGTCGAAGGTTTGGTTGATTACAGGAAGCTCGCGCGGCCTCGGGCGGGCGCTGGCCAATGCCGTGCTTGAGGCCGGTGACAAGCTGGTCGCGACGGCGCGCGACCCCGCTCAACTTGCCGATCTCGTCGAAGCGTATGGCCCACGCGTTGTTGCGCTGCCGCTTGATGTGACGGATGAGGCGGCGGCTGAGGCTGCGGTGAAGACCGCGGTCGAAACATTCGGCCGGCTCGACGTGCTGGTCAACAATGCAGGTTACGGCAATGTCGCGCCGATCGAGGATACGAGCCTTGCGGATTTCCGGGCACAGATCGAGACCAATCTCTTCGGCACTGTTATCATGACCAAGGCGGCGATCCCGGTCATGCGCGGGCAGGGGGCGGGGCATATCATCCAGTTCTCGTCCGTCGGCGGCAGGATCGGGCCAGTCGGGCGTGCGCCCTATGCGGCGGCGAAATGGGGCGTCGAGGGCTTTTCCGAAGTGCTCTCCAAGGAGGTCGGGCCGCTCGGCATCAAGGTGACGGTGATCGAGCCCGGCGGTTTCCGTACGGATTTCGCCGGCTCCTCGACGGCTCTTTTCGAAGGCCGTCCGGAATATGCCGAAACAGTCGGCGCCGTGGCAGATTACCAGCGCAACTATAATGGCCGCCAGCCCGGCGATCCGGACAAGGCGGCTGCCGTGGTGCTGCACATTGCTTCGCTCGATGCGCCGCCGCTGCGGCTGCTGCTCGGCAGCGATGCGGCTGCAGCGGTAGAAAAGGCGGATGCCGCGCGAATGGAGGCCGATCGCACCTGGCGTATCATCAGCCAGTCGACCGATTTCGAACAGGGCGGAGGTGCCAAGCCTATGCCCTGGGAGAAGAAGGCTGGCTGAGGTATCGACAAAAGAAAAGCGCCGCTCTGTGGCGGCGCTTTTCGTCAGAGTGTTTTCTGCTTATCAGCTTGCGACGCAGAAGTGCTCGCGACCGTCATTGCCGACATAGGTGCCGCTCTGCGGATCGAAGCTGCGGTAGCGGTAGGAGCAATAGCGCTGCCATTGAGCGCTCCAGGGTTCCATGGCGCCGGCCGAGCGACCGTAGACAGGGCGACCATAGACGGGGCGGCCATAGGCCGGCTCGGAATAGACGGGCTCAGAATAGACGGGACGCGGCGCGCGGTAGACCGGCGGCGGAGCATATTCCGGCTCATAGACCGGCGGGTCGATGTAGCGGTGCTCTTCGTAGACCGGGCCGTTATTGGCATTGGCAATGACAGAGCCGACGATCAGGCCGGTGGCAAGGCCGACAGCGCCGCCAACGAGTGCATCGTTGCCGTGGTCGTGGCCGTGACGCCAGTAGCGGTCGCCAGCCGAGGCTTCGCCAATGGCCGAGAGGGTCAGGGCAGCGGCAGTTGCCGTCAGAAGAATGGTCTTTGCAAGCCTGTTCATGGCGTAAAATCCCAGTATCGGGAACCGGAAGCGGTCCCTTCTCTATGGTTCTGAACCTAGTGGCGTCATGCTGAATGGAGTCTGAACGACAAAACCCGGCATCGCTGCCGGGCTTCAACTCGAATTCCACGCCTATGCGAGGGCTCAGCCTGAAATCTGCAGATTGACGGCCTTCGGGCCCTTGCCGCGGCGATCCGGCTCCGTGTCGAAGCTTACTTTCTGGTTTTCCGTCAGACCGGCCAGACCGGAAGCCTGAACGGCAGAAATGTGAACGAAGATATCGGCGCCACCCTTGTCCGGCTTGATAAAGCCGAAGCCCTTGTCGGTATTGAAGAATTTTACAGTGCCAGTCTCGGCCATGCCTCAGGTCCTTTTGTCTCCGCCCGCCATCCACACGGGCAGCATTACGCTATTGCCTTCTTGCGAAGACGCTGGCAGGCAGATCTTGAAATGTGAGAAAAAGGTCCCCTCTACCTCCGCCGGTTCCAGACAGGACTTAACGCCTGCTGTTTTTTGGGACCGGCTGACCGGAATATTAGCGTTTCCGGCTCGCAAATTCTTAAGGACTTCCCATGCTCGCAAAATGCCCGAACGCGCGAAGAGTGCTGCGTTTGAAGGATTTTGGCAAGCAAAAGTTTTTTAACGTGTCCCTAAGAACACACCTGCAAATATGGCTTGTTTTCGCAAAAACGCAAAAAATCCTCCGTCGGGAGCAAATGATTAACGTTTTATATCGTCTGCAATATAAGTTCCGGGCAGATTTTACCAAAAATGCAACGCTAGCGCGTCTTAACACCTGCTTAAAAAAAATTTCAGATGGCACTAAACGCCCCACAAATGGACGCGTGTTCAGGCCGTTTGCGAGTGTCGGCGGGTCATTTCGGGCACGAGCTCGACTACAAGCATAGCGATAAACATCAGCGCACAACCGATATAGCCGAGCGGCGGCATGCTCTCGCCCAAAAGAAGTGCGGCGAGCGTGGCGCCGAACAGCGCTTCGGCGGAGAGGAAGATCGCCGCCTGCGACGGCGTGGTGTAGCGCTGGGCTATGACCTGCAGCACGAAGGCGACGCCGGAGGAGAAGATGCCGACATAGAGAATTTCGGGCGCTGCCGCGCTGATATCTGACAGGCTGATCGGTTCGAAAATGGCGGCGATGATGAGCGCGCAGACTGCCGTGACCGCAAACTGGGCGCTGGACAGGGCAAGTGGCCGGCCCGTTTCCCCAACCGTCGTTCCGGCAAGCGTGATCTGGACCGACCAGAAGATGGCGCAGACGACAGTCAGCAGGTCGCCGATCGTAAGGGCCGATAGTTGGCCGCCGGAGAGCAGGTAAATGCCTGACACGGCCATGATGGCGCCCGGCCAGATGATCCAGTGCGGCGAGCGGCGCAGGAAGAAGACGGCAATCAGCGGCACAAAGATCACATAGAGGCCGGTGATGAAGCTGGAATTGGTGACGGTCGTCGTCTGCAGGCCGACCTGCTGTGTCGACGCGCCGCCGAAGAGCGCCAGTCCGATCAAAAGATAGAGACCGAGATGTCTGCGGCTAGTTGCGATCTTTGCCCTGCGGGCTTCGAAAAGCGTGAAGGGCAGGGTGGCAAGTGCAGCGATGGCGAAGCGCAGGCCGATGAACCAGAAGGGACCGATCGCCTTCATTGCCGTCGATTGGGCGACGAAGCCTCCGCCCCAGATGGCGGCTGCAAGCAATAGAAGGAGGTTCGCCTGAATGCGCGTCATTTTCACCCTCGATGTTGGGGAAGCGTCTGGGAGTTATGCTCGGCGGGTTAGCAGTTGCATTTCTTTTCGGCAAGGATGAGGATTCCCCAAATGGTTCGGAGGAGATGCAGATGAGAGGGCGACTGATTGCCGTCGCGACAGCAGTCGTTCTGGCGGGGCTTGAGAGCGCTTCAGCCGAGGCTTCCTCGTCCGTCCGTCTGATTTCGCTCTTTGCCGATCTGCCGGAGTCCGTGCGGGCGGATATCGAGCCTGATGATGGCGACTGCCATATCGAAGAGCGGCGCCTTGCCTATGGTGACGCCTTCGAAGTCACCCAGGAGAAGGGGATGAGGCTGATTATCGTGCCCTGCGGCCCGGCCGGGGCCTACAACATGCCTTTCGCGATTTATGGCGGTCATGGCAGCCAGATTTCTCGAACGGTCTTTCCGCTGAAGTTTTCAGAAACGACTGGCGATACGGCTTTCAACATTCGCTACGATGCGATGGAGAGGCGTTTCACCTCCTTCGTGAAGGGGCGTGGCATGGGCGATTGCGGCAGCTATTATACGTGGCGCGTCGCAGAGCCGGAGAACACGGATTTCCTTGTTCTCGAGGAAGTGCGCATCAAGGAAGAGTGCGATGCAAGGGCCGATGGCGGTCCGGCAACATGGCCGTTCGTGTGGAAGCGCCAATGACGGCAGGATATTCCGGCACGCCGCTCGCAAGGAAGCTGGGGCTTAAACCAGGACAGACGGCCTTGCTCATCAATGTTCCCGATGGGTTGGCCGAGATCAGCCGGTTCGAGGGTTTCGCTACGGTCGAACGCGTCTTTCCGACGGCCCCCGATCGGCAATTCGATTATATCCACGTCTTCGAAACACATCGTGTGGCGTTGGAAGAGATGGCGGCGGCGTTATTCCGTGTGATCAGGCCAGATGGCATGGTCTGGATATCCTGGCTGAAGAAGAGTTCGAAGGTGGCGACCAGCGTCAACGAGGACGCGTTGCGCGAGATTTTGCTGCCAACAGGCCTCGTCGACGTGAAGGTCTGCGCCGTCGACGAGACATGGTCGGGGCTGAAATTCGTGATCCGCAGGGAATTGCGAAGCGCGCTTTAGCCGGCCCGGTCTGCGGCACGGGAAACCCGGAGCAGTTCGCCGTCATCCTCGTCGGTCACCATCAGCAGTGCGCCATCGGGGGCGACGATCACATCGCGGATGCGGCCATAGTTGCCTTCGAACATGCGTTCCTCGGCGGCGAAGGCGCCGCTTGCATCCCGCTGCATGCGCGACAGCAACTGGAATTTCAGGGCGGCGACGATGAAATTGCCGTTCCATTCCGGAAACATCTTGCCGCGATAGACGGCGAGGGCACCCGGCGCGATCGACGGGTCCCAATAGTGCAGAGGCTGCTCCAAGCCCTCCTTGGCAGTTCCTTCACCGATCTTGGCGCCGGAATAGTCGCGGCCGTAAGTGATGATCGGCCAGCCGTAGTTCTTTCCGGGCTCGGGATTGTTGATTTCGTCGCCACCGCGCGCGCCATGCTCGACGGTGTAGAGCTTGCCGTCGGCGCTGTCGAAGGCGATGCCCTGCGGGTTGCGATGGCCCTTGGACCAGATTTCCGGCAGGGCCTTGCTGCTGTCCCTGAAGGGATTGTCGGCGGGAATGCTGCCGTCGGCGTTGAGGTGGACGATGGAGCCGGCGTCATCCTTCCAGTCCTGCGAACGGTCGCGGTTGCCGCGGTCGCCGACGCTGATGAACAGCGAGCCGTCGGGCGCGATTGCGATGCGCGAGCCGTACTGGATGTTGCCGCGGGTAAAAAGCCGCATGGTGAAGATGGGCGTGACGTTTTCGAGGCTCTTTTCATCTGATGACAGCGTGGCGCTGAAGGCTTCCGTGCCAGAGCCTCTGTCGTTGGCGGTTGCGGCGGTCAGATAGAGCTTGCGGCTTGTGGCGAAATCCGGGGAGAGGGCGACATCCATCAGGCCGCCCTGACCGCGGGCGTTGACCTCAGGCACGCCATCGATCAGGTCGGAAACCTTGCCGTCGCGGATGATGCGCAGTCGTCCCGGCCGCTCCGTAACGATGTAGCTGCCATCAGGCAGGACCTCGACCGCCCAGGGGTGCTCCAGTCCCTCTGCGAGTTTCTCGACACGAACCGAGACTTCCTGCGTCTTGACGATGTCCCCAGTCTGGGCAAGGGCGGGACCTGCAAAGGCAGCAATGCCTGCGAGCAGCGCGGCGAAACGGAATGCCGAAATAGCGTCCATCACAATCCCCGATCGTCAGTTTCAGCGAAAGATGGCGTAGGGCATGGGCGCTTCAACCATATTTGGCGCGCCATAACGGTTTCGTGTTCTCGGGTTGAATGAGAGGAGGTCAGTTGATCACACGAGGAGGGAAGCGGGTATCGAAATCAGCGTATTGCAGCTCCGCACTCATCATCCGTTGTGTGATGAAACCAGTGCGCTTTGCTTCAGCCTTCAGGAAAAGCCCGCAGCCGATCAGCGCCATGCCGTAGAAGGCGAGGCACACGATACCAACGGCGACCAATTTCTCGATGATCGAAAGTCCGGGGAGGCGGGGTCTCGGCGGTACGGGCGGCGCTTCATGGGCCACGGCGGCAGCCATGGCGAGCTCCATGTAGGTCGGCAGCGGCTCGAACGCGTCTTCATCCTCGTTCCAGCCTGTACGCTGCGATTTACCGGGCATCGCGCTTGCCTCCGGAAACAACGAGACCCTTGATGCGTCGCAGCCAGATGGCAAAACCGTTTGCTGCGACAAAGGCGGCAAAAAGCATCGTCAGGCCTTGGGTGATCGTCTGGTCGGCATGCGTTGCCTCACGGGCGCTGGAGGCCATGGCGGGTGCTGCTTCGGCGACTGAAAAGAGGCCGAACGTCGCGACGACACAGCATGCAAAAGCGATGACTGCCACGATCAGCGACAGGCAAACCCGGCTTGTGCGCAGGCGTCCCGCCGCGCGCTCGTCTTCCAGAAACATGGCATGCCCTCAATAACCAATGTCCGATGGTGATAGAATACCGGTTTGATCTCGGCGCTCTCACGACCGAATTGCGGCATGCCGCAGCATTTGTTGCGGCTTATTCGTGGCAAATGGTAAACGGCCGATAACCTTGATTTTAAGGAATAAAACGGGGCCGACTTGAGAAACTGATTCAACTTCCTGTGAGGCTGGATCCGCCAACTGCGGCGCCTCGCCGAAGCTCGGTTCAGAATTCCGAACGCGGCTGCGGCAATAGATCAATAAGAATCATCGTCGCCATCACGCCTTTGCGCTTGAAATGACGTCACACATTGGACATAGAGCTTAGCGCAGAACTCCGGTCCCGGCCTTCTGCCCGTTTCAACCTTGTAGGACCGATATCATGGCCTTCCTTGCCGATGCCCTTTCCCGCGTGAAGCCTTCAGCCACCATCGCTGTTTCTCAGAAAGCGCGCGAGCTGAAAGCCAAAGGACGCGATGTCATCGGCCTTGGTGCCGGCGAGCCGGATTTCGATACGCCCGATAATATCAAGAAAGCCGCTATCGACGCGATCAATCGCGGCGAGACGAAATACACGCCGGTATCCGGTATCCCCGAGTTGCGTAAGGCGATTGCCGCCAAATTCAAGCGCGAGAACGGTCTGGAATATTCCTGGGAGCAGACGATTGTCGGCACGGGCGGCAAGCAGATCCTGTTCAACGCCTTCATGGCGACGCTGAACCCCGGCGATGAAGTCGTGATCCCTGCGCCTTACTGGGTGTCCTATCCCGAGATGGTGGCGCTGTGCGGCGGCACACCAGTTTTCGTTTCGGCCACCCAGGAGCATAATTTCAAGCTCCAACCCGCCGATCTCGAAAAGGCGATCACGCCGAAGACCAAGTGGTTCATCTTCAATTCGCCGTCCAACCCGACGGGCGCTGCCTATACGCATGACGAGCTGAAGGCGCTGACGGACGTGCTGATGAAGCATCCGCATGTCTGGGTGCTTACGGACGACATGTACGAGCATCTGACCTATGGTGACTTCAAATTCGTCACGCCCGTCGAAGTCGAGCCGAAGCTCTACGACCGCACGCTGACGATGAACGGCGTCTCCAAGGCCTATGCGATGACCGGCTGGCGTATTGGTTATGCTGCAGGCCCGATCCAGCTCATCAAGGCTATGGATATGATCCAAGGGCAGCAGACCTCGGGTGCGACCTCGATCGCCCAGTGGGCGGCCGTCGAAGCGCTGAACGGCACGCAGGACTTCATCCCAGAGAACAAGAAGATCTTCGAAGGCCGCCGTGATCTCGTTGTTTCCATGCTGAACCAGGCTAAGGGCATCGTCTGCCCGGTGCCGGAAGGCGCCTTCTACGTCTATCCGTCCTGCGCCGGGCTCATCGGCAAGACAGCCCCGTCCGGCAAAGTCATCGAGACGGACGAGGATTTCGTTTCCGAACTCCTGGAATCGGAAGGCGTTGCCGTCGTTCACGGCTCGGCCTTTGGCCTCGGCCCGAACTTCCGCATCTCCTATGCGACGTCGGAAGAACTGCTCGAGGAAGCTTGCCGCCGCATCCAGCGCTTCTGCGGCGCCTGCAAGTAATCGGCGGCATCAGCCTCATCGAAAGCCCGCGCATTGTGAACTGACCCCCGAAGGTTGGACAACAACCTTCGGGGGTCAGTTCAGAGATGGCGGGCTTTTTCTTTGTCTCACTTTTGATTCAACGTGCTTCGAAAGCGATTCCGCTTTTGCCGACAAGTTGCTGATTTCAGATTCAAAGTCCGATCGCCGTCAGCATGATGAAGGTGGCGAAGAGGATGAAATGGGTCATGCCTTCGATGGCATTCGTCTCGCCGTCATTGAGGTTGATTGCGGCGGCGATCAGCGTGATCGCCACCATCACCGTCTGTACCGGCGACATGGCCATGATGAAGGGCTGGCCGGTATAGAGCGCGATCGCCTCCATGACGGGCACGGTGAGGATGACCGTCGAGAGAGACGCGCCCATGGCGATGTTAACGGTTGCCTGCATACGGTTGCGGAGCGCCGCCCTCAAGGCCGTCAGGATTTCCGGTGCCGCGGAGATAGCGGCAACCACGATGGCGGTCACGGCAACAGGAGCGCCGGTATCGCGCAGGCCTTCGCTCATGAAGCCTGACATGAACTCGGCCAGCGCGCCGATGATGACCACGCCTATGAGGATGATGGTAATCGAGGTCGCGACCGATCCCTCTCCGTCATGTTCCTCGGGATGTTCCTTCTGCCGTTCCGAGCGCGGATAGCTGTAGGAGAAGAAGTAGCTGTGCTGGCCGACCTGCATGCGCAGGAAGAGGCCGTAGAGGGCGATCATGGCGATGATGGTGAAGCCGGAATAATAGTGCCACTTGTCGTCGGGAACGAATTCCGGAACGATCATCGAGATGCCCATGGCGGTCAGGATCATCACGCCATAGGTCTTGCCGGAATTGTCGTTATAGGGCTGCTCGCCATGTTTCAGGCCGCCGAGCAGGGCAGCAAGGCCGAGGATGCCGTTGATATCGAGCATAAGTGCCGAATAGATCGTATCGCGCACGAGCGTCGGCGACGTTTCCTCGCCGCTCATCATGATGGCGAGGATGATGACTTCGACGGCGACGGCCGAGAGCGTCAGGATCATGGTGCCGTAGGGGTCGCCGACCTTGACGGCCAGCAGTTCGGCATGATGGGCGACGCGCATGGAGGCGAGCACGATAGTCACGATCAGGGCGGCGGCTGCGACGAGCGCCATGCCTCGACCGGCCTCCATGACAGAATGTTCCAGCAAATAGGCGATGACCGTGACGACGACCGCCACGATCAGGAATTTTTCCTCCTTAAGGTGCAGTGCCATGTCCATCACTAGCGCCGATTTTGATTCCCCTGGGCAATCTAAGCCGGTGATTTTTCTATGCAAGCAGACTCGCCATTGATGGAATTTGCAGTCTGTGACGATTAATGGAATACTGCTTTTCATACGGCAGCCGGAAAACAGATCGCGGCGTCCTCGAAATCTTCTCAAGCGGCCCGCGCTGAACCGGACATGATCCGGAAGTCCACGGATGCGCAAGGAGAAGAAGAGGAGACACATGCATGGTCAAGGTGGTCTACGAAGTCGTACCGCATGACGGCGGCTGGGCCTACAAGCTCGGGGACGTCTATTCCGAGGCATTTCCGAGCCACTCCGAAGCGCTCGAAGCAGCCCGCATCGTTGCAGCCGAACAGCAGGTCGGCGGCGATTCCGCGGAGATCAGCTGGCAGGATGCGCAGGGCAAGTGGCACGAGGAATATGCCGAGGGCGGCGATCGTCCCGAGACCGAGGTCGTGGACGGCTTTACCAAGGGCCGTTCCCCAGAGGTTTCCCCGGAGCCCTGATCTTCCGCCGATTTCTATCGTCTTTCAGCGCGTCGTCAGGCGCGCGTTTCCTTGCATGACTTGATATAATTCAGCAGGCCCTTGACCAGCGCGTCAAAGGTGACGCGGCAGCGCGGCGAGGTCTTGAGGCTCTCGTGCATGGCGACCCATGTGCCGAGCTGGATTTCGAATTCATCCGCCAGAATGTGGATAAGGTCGGGGTTTGGACGGGCAAGCCCCGTCTGGCAGATGCCGATGCCGATGCCGGCACGAATGGCGGTGTAATGCGCCAGATGGCTGCTGGTGCGGAAGGTATAGGCAAGCTCGTCGGCCAGCGGGTAGAGCTTGCGCATCATGCGGATATAGGCCGTCTGCCGGTCGAAACCGATGATGCGATGACCGGCAAGTTCGGCCATGGTCTGCGGCGTGCCGTGACGTTCCAGATAGCGGCGATGCGCGTGAAAGCCGAGCGGGATATCGCCAATGCGACGCACCACCAGCGCATCCTGCTGCGGCTCGGTCATGCGCACGGCAATATCCGCCTCCCGATTCATGAGATCTTCCAGCGTATCGGAGGCCGACAGTTCCACCTGCAGTCGGGGATAGGCTTCCTGCAGATCGGCAACGATCGGCGGCAGCACCTCTATGCCGATCACCTCGCTGGCGCTGATACGCACGGTGCCTTCCACCTTGTCGCGCTGGCTGGATGCGGTGCGCAGGAGGGCAGCAGCCGTGGTCGCGAGCATTTCGGCATAAGGCTGAAGATCGAGCGCCACGTCTGTTGGCACTAGGCCGTTGGATGAGCGGATAAAAAGCTCCGCGCCGACAGCCTCCTCCAGCGCGTCGATATGGCGGCCGATCGTCGGCTGCGTCAGACCGAGTTCGCGGGCGGCGGCCGAAAGCGATCCCTGCCTCAGCACGGTGAGAAAAGAGCGGTAGAAGTCCCAACTTGGTTCGATGTCCATATATTTATGTATAGCGATGCAACTTATTTCGTCAATTTTGTTTATCTGCTTGTGGAAGCATAGTCGTCTCATCGAACAAGGAGACGATCATGAGCAGCGAATATCAGGACAGGAAACTGGCGCTCGTTCTCGGGGCGACCGGCGGCATCGGCGGCGCAGTCGCTCGCAAGCTGCGGGCGCGCGGCTGGAAGGTGAGGGCGCTTAACCGAAACGCTGCGAAGGCATCGGGGAGCGAGCAGGGTTTCGAGTGGGTGCAGGGCGACGCGATGAACGCGGCCGACGTGCGCAGGGCCGCGGAGGGCACAAACCTTATCGTCCACGCCGTCAATCCGCCCGGCTATCGCGACTGGGAGAAGCTGGTTCTGCCGATGCTGGAGAATACGATTGCCGCGGCTCGTGCCGTCGGTGCGCGCATCCTGCTGCCGGGTACCGTCTATAATTTCGGGCCAGATGCCTTTCCTGATGTGACGGAGGATAGCCCGCAGCATCCGGTGACGAAGAAGGGCAAGATCCGCGTCGAGATGGAGAAGCGCCTGAAGGCTGCCTCTGAGACCGGCACTAGTGTCATCGTCGTCCGCGCCGGGGATTTTTTCGGGCCGGGCGCCACAGGCAATAGCTGGTTCTCCGCCGCTTTCGCTACGCCGGGCAAGCCGGTTGGTACCATCAAGAACCCGGCACTGCCCGGCATCGGGCACCATTGGGCCTATCTGCCCGATGTTTCCGAGACGATGGTGCAACTCGTCGAGCGAGCCGAACGCCTGCCGGCCTTCGCCTGCTATCACATGAACGGCTTCTGGGATGGCGATGGCCGGCAGATGGCGGAGGCAGTTCGGCGTGTCGCCGGCGGCAAGGCGAAGATCGGCCGCTTTCCGTGGTTCGTTGTGCCGCTGCTTGCTCCCTTCATGACTGTCATGCGGGAGTTGAAGGAGATGCGCTATCTCTGGAAGGTACCGTTGCGCATGAAGAACGACAGGCTGGTGGCCGAACTCGGAACCGAGCCGCATACGCCGATCGATGAGGCAGTGCGTGCGTCGCTCATCGCCCAGGGCTCGATACCGGAACCGCATGGTGCGACGGCGCTTCCTTCGCACGCCGAAAAGGCGGGTTAAGCAAGTTCCGCGAGTGCGATGCGCGCGACCGTCAGAGGCTTCTCTGCCGAGGCATGGTCGTCATCTTCAAGAAACCAGGCTGCGGAGAGACCGGAATAGGCGACGATCCATTTGAGCAGTCGCGCCGGCTCGATATCTGCTTCTTTCGAGACGATCGGAAGCTGACGCTGGAGGCGTTTGGGATCCGTCGTCGTCGGCAGTTCTTCGTTGGCGAAGATATTGGCAAAGTCGTAACCGCGTTCGCCATAGATCCGCTTGGGGTCGATTGCCAGCCAACCTCGCTCGCCGAAATCGAGGATGTTGCGGTGGTGGATGTCGCCATGGAGGATGCTGAGCTGCTGTGGTGCAGCAAGTAGATTGCTGGCGATCTTCCAGCAATCTGTAAAGGTGCCTCCATGGGTATGTGCTGCCGGCTCCAGGCTGCGGAACCAGCGATCGAGCGTCGGGGAATCGTGAAGAGGGGTGGGGCGGGGCGCATGCAGCCTTGCCGCCGTCTGCACCATGATGCGGCTTGCCTCATCGTCCTCGCCGTTCAGTGCCATATCCAGCAGCGAGTATTTGTCCGCTGCGCGCTCCAGCAAGACAGCGTCACCTTCCTGGGCATAGACCTGGGCTGCGCCATCGCCGTTCCACCACTTCATCAGCAATGCGCCTTCGCGCTCGCTGCTGTCGGTTGCGACCTTCAGCATGGCGGGTTTGTCCTGCCAGGTGACCGGCAGGAGACGGCTTGAATGGGTGATGATCGGTTCGCCGTCTGATGTCAGCGACCAGCGTTCGAGATAGGGCGAGAACATGGGCCTATGCTAACGGCAATGTCCTGAAATGGAAATCCCGCCGGATGGCGGGATCTCCGCTTGCTGTAGGTGATCACGCAACCTTTTCGAGGGCCGGATAATCGATATAGCCCTTTGCGCCGCCACCATAGAAGGTGGACTGGTCGGGCGTATTAAGCGGCAGGTTCTTTTTCAGGCGCTCGACGAGATCCGGATTGGAGATGAAGGGCTTGCCGAAGGCAACGAGATCGGCGGTGCCGTTTTCGACGGTTTCGATCGCCATGTCTCTGTTGTAGCCGTTATTGACCATCCAGGCCGCCTTGCCGCCGGCCTTCTCATAGGCGGCGCGCAGCGCTTTGTAATCGAAGGACGGGTTGTCGCCCTGGCGATAATCGCGCTCGCCGCCGGTCTGGCCCTCGACGACATGGATATAGGCGAGGTCGTACTTGGCGAGGCCTTCAACGACATGGGTGAAGAGCGCCTGCGGGTTGGAATCATAGGATTCGCCTGAGGGGGTGACCGGCGAAATGCGGATTGCAGTGCGGCGGGCGCCGATTTCCCTGGTCACGGTTTCGACGACCTGGAAGGTGAAACGCGCACGGTTTTCGATCGAGCCGCCATATTCGTCGGTGCGGTCGTTGACGCCATCGCGCATGAACTGATCGAGCAGATAGCCATTGGCGCCGTGGATTTCGACACCGTCGAAGCCCGCATCGATCGCAGCGCGGGCGGCCTTGCGGTAATCCTCGATGATCCCCGGAATTTCGGAGGCTTCGAGTGCGCGCGGCTCGGAGGTGTCGGCGAAGGCGCCGGTGCCGTCAGCGCTGACGAGATAGGTCTTGGCCTTGGCGATGCGGTTGGTCGAGGAGACCGGCTTGCCGCCGTTCGGCTGCAGCTCGGTGTGGGAGATACGGCCGACATGCCACATCTGCACGACGATCTTGCCGCCTTCGGCATGAACGGCATCCGTCACGCGCTTCCACCCGTCAAGGGCTTCCTTGCTGTAGAGGCCGGGAACATTGGCATAACCCTGGCCCTGATGTGTGATGGCGGTTGCTTCGGTGATGATGAGGCCGGCCGTGGCGCGCTGGCGATAATATTCGACGTTGAGGTCGTTCGGGATTGCGCCCGGCGAGCGGTTACGGGTGAGTGGCGCCATGACGATATGGTTCTTGAGAGCGATATCGCCGATCTGCGTCGGCTGGAAAAGCTTTGCCATGAAAGGTCCTTTCTGCTTGGGGGATCACTCGGCGGCAGCGGGGGCGGTCTGCGCCCGGCCGGAGAGATAGGTGAGAACAGTTGCGGCCAGGCCGATGAGGGCCATGGCGGCCGCGGCGAGGGGAACGCGGTTGAGATCGAGGCCGGCATCTATGACCATGCCACCGACCCAGGCGCCGAGGGCGTTGCCGGTATTGAAGGCGCCGATATTGATCGTTGATACGAGGTTCGGTGCATCCCTGCCGAAACCGACAACGCCGACCTGCAGGGCGGGAACCGCAGCAAAGCTTGCAGCTGCCCACAGGAACAGGGTGATTTCGGCGGGGATGAAGAAGCGGCTGGTATAGAAGAAGATCGCCGAGGTCAGCGCGATTGCCGCAAAGATCGCGGCAAGGGCGGTGCCGAGGCGCCAGTCAGCGAGCTTGCCGCCGATGAGGTTACCGACCGTCAGGCCGAGACCGATCAGGAACAGCGTCCAGGTGACGCCTTCAGGTGAGACGCCCGTCACGTCGCGCAGCAGCGGGGCGATATAGGTGAAGAGCGTGAACATCGAGGCCGAGAAGAAGACCGTGACCGAGAGCGCCATCCAGAGGCGGCCGTTCCGCAATGCCGCGATCTCCCGCAGGATGCTGCTCTGCTCTTCTTGTCTATCCCTCGGCAGGATGGCGATCAGGCCTGCAATGGTGACGATGCCGATCGCGGTGACAACCCAGAAGGTGAAGCGCCAGCCATAGGCCTGGCCGATGGCGGTGCCGAGCGGGACGCCGAGCACGTTCGCGAGTGTCAGCCCGGTGAACATCAGGGCGACGGCGCGGGCCTTGCGGTCTTCGCTGACGAGATTGGCAGCAACGACCGAGCCGATGCCGAAGAAGGCGCCGTGGCAGAGGGCGGTGACAATGCGGGCGATCATCAGCACCCAGTAATTGGGCGCGATGGCGCAAAGCAGGTTGCCGGCAATGAAGAAGGCCATCAGCATGATGAGGGCCGAGCGGCGCTTCAGCTTGGCTGTCGAGACCGCCATGACGGGTGCGCCGAGGGCGACGGCCAGCGCATAACCCGTCACCAGCCACCCGGCCTCAGGGATCGTGACGGAAAGGTCGGCTGCGACTTCGGGCAGAAGGCCCATGATGACGAATTCGGTGGTGCCTATCGCGAAGGAGCTCAAGGCGAGAACGAGCAGGGCAAGGGGCATGATTTACAGATCCTGCGTTAGCTGCTGGAGGAAGGCCGCGATCGTTTCTTCGTTGCGCTTGTAGAAGATCCACTGACCGACGCGCTTACTGGTGACGAGGCCGGCACGGTGGAGGGTGCCGAGGTGCGCGGACACGGTGGACTGGGAAAGGCCGCAGCGTTCGAACTGGCTGGCGCAGACGCCCATTTCAAACGGGTGCTCCTGCGTCGGAAAATGTTCTTCCGGGTTTTTCAGCCAGTTGAGGATGTCCATCCGGGCAGGATTGGCCAGCGCCTTGAGGATCTCGTCTTTGTCCATCGTCGTTCATCGAACTATAAATCGGATTTTCCCGATATATGGTTCGAAGATTTTCGATATGCAAATCACGGAGGCGTGAGGGCAGGGCTTTTTCGTTCCGCTTAAAATTTAAGCAAAAAAAGAGGGCCACCGGAAAACCAGGGCCCTTATAAGTGTGAAGGTCAAAAACCTCCAGAGGGGAACAGCCAACGCGGTGGCACTGGGAGAGAAACCACCAAATGCATCAGCTATGAGCGATATGGTGGTTCTTTGTGCAGCTTTCAATAGTTTTTTGTGCATGTCAGCTATGCGCTGCACAAATTTTTCCGCATTGCGGTATCTGCCGGCAAAAATTCAGGCAAAAAGAAAAATTCGGGCAAAAAAAGAGGGCCACCGGAAAACCAGGGCCCTTATAAGTGTGAAGGTCAAAAACCTCCAGAGGGGAACAGCTAATGCGGTGGAACTGGGAGGAAAAGCCACCGTGTGCATCAGCTATGTGCTATTTGGTGTTTTAATGAGCAAACAGCAACCCTTTTTTGTGCATGTCAGTCATGCGCAGGTTGCATGATTTGAAATCTCTTCCATAAAAATGGAAATCAGAAGTTCCAGTTGCGGGCCTTGCTGACGATGAAATCGCGGAAGGCTTTCAACTTGGCGGCGTTCTTTATCTCGTCCGGATAGCAGAAATAGGTATCGAAGGAGGGAACGTCGGCATTGATCGCAAGCTGAATCAGGCCGGGGTCGCGGCCGACGATATAATCCGGCAGGCAGGCGATGCCGATGCCGAGCAGGCATGCACGCTTGATCGAGGTCTGGCTGTTGATCTGCAGATGCGGAATGCGCTTGTTGTCCGACGAGCGGCCGGCGATTTCCAGCCAGTTGACGTCGAGCAGATAGTTCGGTGCGGGTTCGCCGAAAGTGATGATGCGATGATTGTCGAGATCCTCGATCTTTTGCGGCTCGCCATGGCGGTTGATGTAGGAGGGGGCCGCATAGACGTGCATATGCACGGTGAAGAGCTTGCGCTGGATCAGGTCGGACTGCTGCGGCTGGCGAAGGCGGATGGCGCAATCGGCATGGCGCATGTTCACATCCACTTCCTCGTTGTCGAGGATGAGCTGGATCTGGACGTCGGGATAAAGCTGCAGGAATTCCTGGATCTTGTCGGTCAGCCAGCCCTGGCCGAGTCCAACTGTCGTGGTGACGCGCAGCTTGCCGGACGGCGTTTCCGTCGTTTCGGTCAGCTGCATCTTCACGGTTTCGAGCTTCAGCAGCACGTCATGGGCGGTGCGGTAAAGCAGCTCGCCCTGTTCGGTGAGGATCAGGCCGCGCGCATGGCGGTGGAAGAGCTTGGTGCCCACGTCCTGCTCGAGCGCGCTGACCTGACGGCTGATGGCCGACTGGGACAGATGCAGCTTATCGGCCGCATGCGTAAACGATCCGGCTTCGGCAGCTGCGTGGAAAATACGCAGCTTGTCCCAGTCCAATGGCATTCCCCCACCCCTCATGCCACAATTACTCCGCTGCTACGGCAACGGGCATGTGGCCCGTCAGATAACGTTCTGCCTCGAGGGCGGCCATGCATCCCATGCCAGCGGCGGTGACCGCCTGGCGGAACGTATCATCAGTCACATCGCCTGCGGCATAGACCCCCTCCAGGCTGGTCGCAGTCGAATCCGGTGCGGTCCAGAGATAGCCGTTGTCCTTCAGCCTCAGCTTGCCCTTGAAAAGTTCGGTTGCCGGCGCGTGGCCGATCGCCACGAAGACACCGTCGACGGCGACATCCGTGATAGCGCCGGTGCGTGTATCGCGCAGGCGGGCGCCGGAAACGGACGGCGGCATGGGGGGCTTTGCCGGCGTACCCGTGATCTCGGCGACCTCGGTGTTCCAGAGAACCTTGATGTTCTCCTTGGAGAAGAGACGTTCCTGCAGGATCTTTTCCGAGCGGAACGTATCGCGGCGGTGCACGACGGTGACCGACTTCGCGATATTGGAAAGATAGAGCGCTTCTTCGACGGCGCTGTTGCCGCCGCCGACCACGATCACATCCTTGTTGCGGTAGAAGAAGCCGTCGCAGGTGGCGCAGGCCGACACGCCGAAGCCCTGGAAATGCTGCTCGCTTTCGATGCCGAGCCACTTGGCCTTGGCGCCGGTCGCGATAACAAGCGTATCGGCGGTCCAGACCTGGCCGCTATCGGTGCGGGCAACGAAGGGGCGCTGGTTGAGATCGACTTCGGTCACGAGGTCGTTGACGATTTCGGCGCCGACATGCTGGGCTTGCTGCAACATCTGGTCCATCAGCCACGGTCCCTGGATCGGATCGGCAAAGCCCGGATAGTTCTCGACGTCGGTGGTGATCATGAGCTGGCCACCCTGTTCCAGACCGGCGATCAAAACCGGTTTCAGCATGGCGCGCGCGGCATAGACCGCGGCCGTGTAACCGGCAGGTCCGGAGCCGATGATGAGCACCTTGGTATGGCGGGCAGACATGGAATTTCCTTTCGACTGGCAGGATGCGGCGGCTAAGAGGTGAATAAGGCCGTTTCGCGATCCCATCGCCATTTATGAACGACCAATGCTTTTATTCAAGGGCAGCCTTGCATTACCAACAAGGCAAATGCACCGGCTGTGCAAGATTCCGTCATCTCACTGAAACTTTCTTGCGTATTCCGTGGCTTTATATAGAAGCTGCCCGCGGAGAATTAAAGAAAGGCCTGAGCGTGGTTCGCGCTGAACTTGACGTCATCGACATAAAGATATTGCGAGAACTGCAGGCAGACGGCCGCATGACCAATGTGGAGCTTGCCGACCGGGTGGGAATATCGGCGCCGCCCTGCCTGCGTCGTGTGCGCAAGCTTGAAGAAGCCGGCGTCATCGAAGGCTATCACGCGATGCTGAACAGCCCGAAGCTCGGGCTCGATCTCGTTGCCTTCTGCATGGTCGGCCTCAAACACCAATCCGAAGCCAATCTGAAGGCCTTTGCCGCTGCCACCACCGAATGGCCGCTGGTGCGCCAGGCCTGGATGGTGTCCGGCGACAGCGATTTCCTGCTGCATTGTGTGGCCCAGAACCTTACCCGCTTCCAGGACTTCGTCATCGAAGTTCTGACGGCCAACGAGCATGTCGATACCGTTCGCACCATGCTGACAATCCGGCAGGTGAAGAAGCTCGGGCTCGTCGAACTGTAATCTATCCGCGCCAGGCCTTGCTCAGCCAATCGGTATTGCCGATGCGGCGATACCATTTCTGTCCGCCGCCTTCAAAAACCTCGCTCATCTTCGGACTGCCGGCGAAGACGACGATCTTGGCCTCCGGCGGCCGCTCGGGATCGCGCCAGAAGCTCTTGATGTGGCGTGGCACGCAGGCATTCTTGAAGCTCACGCACCATTCACGCGGCCAGTATCGCAGATGTCCATGCGCTTCGAGCTGTGCGCTCTGGAACTGCTGGGAAATCTCGTATTTCGACATGGCCGCCGCCGGATCGGCGATATAGGTGTCGAGAATATAGGCGTGGGCGCCGATTTCATAGCGGAAGACCGAACTGTTGCCGACCGAGGCCAGGAACTTGTCGCGGGCAGGGTTGAGCTTGCGCAGCGGCTTCGCGTGGAAGAGATCGTCGTCGCGGATGATCAGGAATTTGCCCGGATGCTGAAAGAGCGGTTCCAGATCGTCGACGATGACGAGGTCCAGATCGAGGAAGAGGGCAATGCCCTTGAGATCGGCAAGCTCGCGGCAGAAGAGCCCAAGCTTCTGCCAGCGGCGGTCCCTCGAGCCGGCAGGCAGACCGAGCTCGGGCAGAGGGAAGGTTTCGATACCTTCCTCGAGGCCTGTCGCGTTGTCGGTGAAGCAGACGAAACGATGCGGGCGCTTCAGGTGCCGTTTGACGCCGCGGTAGAGATTGTTGACGTATTCAGCGCCGTAGAGTGTATCCCACTTCATGCAGAGCACGTTGACCAGGTTTTCGTCGGTGTTTGCGGTCGACATCTGAGTGTCTCTACCTCCCTGTCCGTTGCCAACAGTCTGACGAAAGGCCTACGCGCCGAGAAGTTGCTGGTAAACCCGGTTGATCGCCGTCGCTTCCTTTTCCAGTGCGAAATTTTCCCGTACGTGCCGCAGAGCCGTCTCGCCCTGTGCGACGGTGAGGGCGGGATCGGCAAGATAGGTGGCGATGGCTGCCGTCAGCGCCTCGCCATCACCGGGCGGCACGACGACGCCGTTCTCGCCCGGCACGATCATCTCGGCATAAGCGCCGGCATCGGATGCCACGACCGGTGTTTTCGAGGCCATGGCTTCCAGCGGTGTGAGGCCGAAGCCCTCGTTGCGGGAAGGGGCGACATAGAGCGTCAGTCGGCGATACCAGACTTTGATGTCAGGGACTTCGCCGATGAAGACGATGCGGTTGGTGAGGCCGGCTGCGGAAATGTCGGCCTTCAGCTTGTCGGCGAATGCCGTATGCTCCGGCGTGACGCGGCCGGAAATGACGGCCGTCCAGTCCGGATGCTGCGGCAGGAGTGCAATCATCGCCCGGACGAAAAGGTCGGTACCCTTCTGATGGCGTACGCGGCCGAAGCAGCCGACAAGGTAGCGGCCGGGCAGGCTGGTAGCATTGATCGTATCGTCAGACCCTTCAGGCGGGTGAAAGAGGGTAAGATCGACGCCGTGCTGGATGACCGTGTGCGGCACCTTGAGGAAAGAGCCGGAGCGGCTGCTGGTGGCGATCACCGCATCCATCCGGCGGATCAGCCAACGTGTATAGGAAGTATGGCGGCGTTGGGCGGCCGAGGTGAAGACAAGCTTCAGCGGCATGCGCAGCACGTGGCGCATGAGGATCCCCGCCGCCATCTCATTGTTGCGGCGCGCATGCCAGATACGATGACGCCGCCCGTTCGGCGGACGCCAGAGGCCTGATAGTTGCGGCCATTTCAGGCGCGGAAGTTCCGACGGAAGGCCGGGGCCGAGGGCTGCGATCCTGATTCCCAGCCGGATCTGGCAGGGGATGAGCTGGACGATCGTCGACGTGACGCCGGAGAGTCGGCGTTTCAGGTTGGGCGCGATGATCTCGACGTCACTGATATCCGGCACTGGCTGCTCTTGTTGAGAGAGGCGAAGGCGATCAGCCCCAGGAAACGGAGAGGATTTCGTAGGCCTTCGAACCACCCGGCGCGTTGACTTCGATGGAATCGCCGACTTCCTTGCCGATCAGCGCGCGGGCGATCGGGGAGGAGATCGAGATACGGCCCTGCTTCACGTCGGCTTCCTGATCGCCGACGATCTGGTAGGTCTTTTCCTCTTCGGTATCCTCGTCGACGAGCTTCACCTTGGCGCCGAACTTGATCTTGTCGCCCGACATCTTGGCGAGATCGATGATTTCGGCGCGCGCCGTCAGGTCTTCGAGTTCGGCGACACGGCCTTCATTGTGGCTCTGCGCTTCCTTGGCGGCATGGTACTCGGCATTTTCGGAAAGGTCGCCATGGGCGCGCGCTTCCGCAATTGCCTCGATGATTCGCGGGCGCTCCTCCTGCTGGCGCCAGCGCAGTTCTTCCTGCAGCTTGACGAAACCACCCTGTGTCATCGGTACCTTATCAACCATTTTTTCGTCCTTCTCTCCCCGCATCTGCAGTTCTCGCAGACACAAAAGAAAACAGGTCCCGAAGGGAACTTCGGAACCGTGCTACAATCTTAGTTCATTGCTTATAGCAGATCGACACGCGCGATTTCCATAAAATTCTTACCGAAGCTTTCCACCTTCCTCAGAAGTACCTGCTTTTGAAGGGAAGTTGGATGGAAGCCCGCTTCGTCGTCCTGATTTTGCCGATGTGAACATATAGTGAACATATTATGGAAGTCGCTAGAAGAACGGCTGGAGATCCTCTCCGACGCTGCCAAATATGATGCATCCTGCGCCTCCAGCGGTATGGTCAAATGGGATTCGGCCGCCCTCGGCGGGCTCGGCTCCACCGAAGGTTCCGGCATATGCCATGCCTATGCGCCTGACGGACGATGCATCTCGCTATTGAAAATCCTGCTTACCAATTTCTGCACCTATGACTGTGCCTATTGCATCAACCGCTCTTCGAGCAATGTTGAGCGCGCGCGTTTCACGCCGGAAGAAGTCGACGAGGAGAGGAGGGCACAAGAGCTGAGCCGCTTTCGGCAAGATATGAATCTGATCAAGGCCTGGCTGCCTGAGCGCAGAATTCGATTCAATACGTCAGGGGACGAAGACCGGATCTTTCGGCAGGTTCGGCGGATTATATCCGGTCACCATGCGCACCCTCACGGATTCGTGCAGGTTTGCGCCATCGGGGATGAAACGTCTGTCTTCGCGGGGCAGATAAATGCTCCTTCTGTCGCCGCGCTTGCGCCAGGAGTTTTCCGGCACGCGCCGCGGAATATATTCGAGCAGCTTCCACCCCGCGCTCATTGAGTTGTGCAGCGGCGCTGCCGCATTGAGCTCGACATAGTATCTGTCGCTTTTGCCAAGGACGATATTGTTGATGGTGCGCGAAACGTAGAGCAAGCCTGAGGGGCCTGTTTCGCGGATCATCCAGTCGAGCGGTATCTTGATCTGGGCGCTCTCGGCCTCCGGGTAACCGCCGCCGATATCGCCGTGGACGCCTGCAAACCAGACCTCCTTAAAGTCCTGCTTTGCGGTCACAGGCTTGAAGGGATTGCCGCGGTAATCCTGATCCGGCACCCACAATTCCGGTTGAAACATGGTTCTGCGTTCGTCGATCGCCATGGCATGGCGCACATATTCGACGCTCGGATTCTTGCGGGTGAAGGGGTGGGTCTTGAACTGAATGCGCCCTTTGCCCTTTTCGATGACAGAGGCAACCGTATCAAAGAGACCGAGCAGCTTGATCGGCGGGCGGTCGTTGCGCAGCATGCGCTCGTAGAGGCGCATGCTCTTGAATGCCGATGAGGGATCCCCGCCGTCGGCGCGCTGCTCCTGTTCGGGAATGCCCTTATAGGTTCTGTAAGCGTAATCGAGCAGGTTCAGGTGATATCTGCTGCATAGTCCAAAGGCATGAATGAAACCTGCGAGAACTCGGGCCGTATAGGCGCCGCGGCTGAAGCCGAAAATATAGATGCGGTCCCTGTCAGGATGGCCTCCGTGATCGTCGGGCGTGCCGGCATTGTAATTTTCGATGAGGAAGCGGTAGGCGCCTTTGACGTTTTCATCGAGACCCCAACCAGTAGTAAGGCCCCAGACCTCGATAGACTTGCGGTAGAAAGGCGACCAGGCATCCGCCGCACCCAGTGTGCCGACGCCAGGGTCGTAATAGACGATCTGTTCGTCGGAGCGCTTCAGCGTTCCGAACAGACGCAAAATATTGGTGCGGTCTGCAGTTATCTCGTTCGACGTGCCGTCGAACAGAATGACGATATTCTTCGACATGCTGCTTCCCCGATACGGCCGGGGGAGCAGGCTAACATCAAGTATCCGTGTCTGCAATTTGGGGTCGCAGTTTTGGCGGGCCGAGGAGGCGGGGCGAAGAGGCGATGCCTCTTCGTCCGGATCAGAAGTAGCTCTGCAGCGGGCGGACTTCGAGATTGCCCGCCTTGAGCGCCTTGATCGCCTGAGCGGCGGCTTCTGCGCCGGCCATCGTCGTATAGTAAGGCACCTTCTGCATCAGCGTGGCGCGGCGCAGCGACTTGGAATCCGAGATCGCCTTGTTGCCGTCGGTCGTGTTGATGACGAGCTGGACCTGGCGGTTGCGGATGGCATCCTCGATGTGCGGACGGCCTTCCAGAACCTTGTTGATCTTGGTCGCCTCGATACCGTTTTCGGCGAGGAAGCGGGCCGTGCCACCGGTCGCCAGCACCTTGAAGCCTTGCTCGACCAGCATGCGGATTGCCGGCAGGACACGCGGCTTGTCAGCGTCGCGCACGGATACGAAGACCGTGCCTTCACGCGGCAGTTCGACACCGGCGCCGAGCTGCGACTTGGCGAAGGCCAGCGCGAAATCGGTGTCGAGGCCGATGACTTCGCCGGTGGAGCGCATTTCCGGTCCGAGCAGCGTATCGACGCCGGGGAAGCGGGCGAAGGGGAAGACGGCTTCCTTGACGGCGATGTGCTTGAGGGCACGCGGATCGGGCTTCTCGCCATAGGCTGCGAAGGTCGCATCCAGCTTCTCGCCGGCCATGACGCGGGCGGCGATCTTGGCGATCGGCGCGCCGATGGTCTTGGCGACGAAGGGTACCGTGCGTGAAGCGCGCGGGTTGACTTCGAGCACGTAGACCGTGCCGTCCTTGATGGCGAACTGGACGTTCATGAGGCCGCCGACATTGAGGGCTTTCGCCATCGCCTTGGCCTGGCGTTCCAGTTCGTCGAGCATCTCGCGTGAAAGCGTGCGGGGCGGCAGCGAGCAGGCGCTATCGCCGGAATGGATGCCGGCTTCCTCGATATGTTCCATGATGCCGGCGACATAGACGTCCGTGCCGTCGGACAGGCAGTCGACATCCACTTCGATGGCGTGGCTGAGATAGCTGTCGAACAGCAGTGGGTTCTTGCCGAGCAGGGTGTTGATCTGGCCGGTCTTGTCGTTCGGGTAACGCGCCTTGATATCTTCGGGCACCAGTTCCGGAACGGTATCGAGCAGATAGGTCTGGAGCTGGCCTTCGGAATGCAGGATCTGCATGGCGCGGCCGCCGAGCACGTAGGACGGGCGCACGACCAGCGGGAAGCCGATTTCGGCTGCTACCAAGCGGGCCTGCTCGACCGAGTAGGCGATGCCGTTGTTCGGCTGGTTGAGATCGAGCTTCATCAGAAGCTTCTGGAAGCGGTCGCGGTCTTCGGCGAGGTCGATCATATCGGGCGCGGTGCCGAGGATCGGGATGCCGTTCTTTTCCAGGGCTTCTGCAAGCTTCAGCGGTGTCTGGCCGCCGAACTGGACGATGACGCCGACGACTTCGCCTTTTTCCTGCTCTGCGCGCAGGATTTCGATCACGTCTTCGGCCGTCAGCGGCTCGAAATAGAGGCGATCGGAGGTGTCATAATCGGTCGAGACCGTTTCCGGGTTGCAGTTGATCATGATCGCTTCATAGCCGGCATCCTTCAGCGCGAAGGCGGCATGGCAGCAGCAATAGTCGAATTCGATGCCCTGGCCGATACGGTTCGGACCGCCGCCGAGAATGACGACCTTCTTGCGGTCGGACACGAGAGCTTCAGAGCGCGCAGCGCCGACGAAGGGCGTCTCATAGGTCGAGTACATGTAAGCAGTCGGCGAGGCGAACTCGGCTGCGGAGGTGTCGATGCGCTTGAAGACCGGGCGGACGTTCAGGCCGTTGCGAAGCTCGGCCACTTCCTTCGGGCGCTTGCCGGTCAGCGTGGCAAGGCGGGCGTCGGAGAAGCCCATGGCCTTCAGCATGCGCAGATTGGTGGCATCATCAGGCAGGCCGTGCTCGCGGATACGGGCTTCCATGTCGACGATGTTCTTAAGCTGAGCGATGAACCACGGGTCGATCTTGCAGCCTTCGTGCACCTCTTCGATGCTGAGGCCCATGCGCAGTGCCTGGGCGACCATGCGCAGGCGATCTGGCGTCGGCGTGCCGATCGCGGCGCGGATGGCGTTGTGGCTGGATTCGCCTTCTTCGGAGTCGGGGATTTCGATTTCGTCGAGGCCGGTCAGGCCGGTTTCGAGGCCGCGCAGCGCCTTCTGCAACGATTCGGCGAAGGTGCGGCCGATCGCCATGACTTCGCCGACCGACTTCATGGCCGTGGTCAGGACCGGTGAGGCGCCAGGGAATTTTTCGAAGGCGAAACGCGGGATCTTGGTGACGACATAGTCGATCGACGGTTCGAAGGAGGCGGGTGTCGCGCCGCCGGTGATGTCGTTTTCCAACTCGTCGAGCGTATAGCCGATGGCGAGCTTGGCGGCGATCTTGGCGATCGGGAAGCCGGTGGCCTTGGAGGCGAGCGCTGAGGAACGCGAGACGCGCGGGTTCATTTCGATGACGACGAGGCGGCCGTCCTTCGGGTTGACGGCGAACTGCACGTTCGAGCCGCCGGTCTCGACGCCGATCTCGCGCAGCACCGCAATCGAGGCGTTGCGCATGATCTGGTATTCCTTGTCCGTCAGCGTCAGCGCCGGAGCAACGGTGATCGAGTCGCCGGTATGGACACCCATCGGATCGATGTTTTCGATGGAGCAGATGATGATGCAGTTGTCCGCCTTGTCGCGGACGACCTCCATCTCATATTCCTTCCAGCCGAGAACGGATTCTTCGATCAGAACTTCCGTCGTCGGAGAGGCATCGAGGCCGCCGCCGACGATCTCGAAGAATTCCGAGCGGTTATAGGCAATGCCGCCGCCTGTGCCGCCGAGCGTGAAGGACGGGCGGATGATGGCCGGCAGGCCGACATGGTCGAGCGCCTGGGCGGCGATCGCCATGGCATGGCTCATGTAGCGCTGCTTGCGGTCGCTCTCGCCGAGGTTCCACTGGTTTTCGAGTTCGTCGAGCGCCTTGTCGAGATCGGCGCCGGAGAGGCTTTCGCGCAGCTTGGCGCGTTCGGCCTCATGCGTCTTGCGGTCGGCATCCTTGATGTCGGTGGCGTTTGCCAGCATGGAGCGCGGGGTTTCGAGACCGATCTTGGCCATAGCCTCGCGGAAGAGGGCGCGGTCTTCGGCCTTGTCGATCGCGGCGGGCTTGGCGCCGATCATCTCGACATTGTAGCGGTCGAGCACGCCCATGCGCTTCAAGGAGAGGGCGGTATTCAGCGCCGTCTGGCCGCCCATGGTCGGCAGCAGCGCGTCCGGGCGCTCCTTGGCGATGATCTTGGCGACGACTTCAGGGGTGATCGGCTCGACATAGGTTGCGTCGGCCAGACCCGGATCGGTCATGATCGTTGCCGGGTTGGAATTGACGAGGATGACGCGGTAACCTTCCTCTTTCAGTGCCTTGCAGGCCTGGGTGCCGGAATAGTCGAATTCGCAAGCCTGGCCAATGACGATCGGTCCCGCGCCGATGATGAGGATCGATTTGATGTCTTGGCGCTTCGGCATGGGCGATATCCATTGTCTGGCTGCGCAAAAAGCCGGCCAGGGTGGGAGGGCACCGGGTCGGGTCGCGCATTGAGGGTCTTTTCAGGCTAGAAGCGGCTTATAGGCAAATGTTTTTGCAAACGGAACCCCATAAATCGCGGAATCGACAGGAATTCGGACCGGCCTTTGGAAACCTATTGCCTGGCAGGTATCACAAGCGTGCGAATCTCGCCCCCAAAAGCAGGATTGGCGATCGCTTCCGGTGCCTGTTCGAGCGTGATCCGGCGGGAAATCAGTGCCTCAACCTTGATGGCACCCGAGGCAATGAGATCGGCGGCGCGCTGATGGGTGAACGGGTTGAGGAAGGAACTGACGAGGTTCACCTCGCGAAACAGCAGGTCGAAGGGTTCGATCTCGATTCTTGCGCCTTGCGGCATGACGCCGAGGATGACGGCAGTACCGCCGCGTTTGGCAAGCTTCGGCGCCTGCACCATGGTTTCCGACACGCCGGCGCATTCGAAGACGATATCGGCGCCGCCGGGCAGCAAGCCATCCGCGCCGGTGATTCCGCTGACGACATCCGCCCGCGACGGATCGAAGGTGGCGGTGGCACCGAGGCTTTCGGCAAGTACCCGTTTTTCGGCATTGCGGGTGACAAGCAGAATACGTGTCGCGCCGGCAAGCCGGGCAAGCTGAATGGTTAGCAGGCCGATCACCCCGCCGCCGAGCACGATGACGGAGGTGCCGGTCTTTATATTGGCGAGATCGACGCCGTGCAGGCAGCAGGCGAGCGGCTCGCAAAAGGCGCCGTGCAGCGCATCGAGCTCGAGCGGCAGTTCAAAAGCCTGTTTCTGCGGGAGGATGACATAATCGGCGAAACCGCCATCGTGGTGGATGCCGATCGCCTGCAGGTTCCGGCAGAGATTGACGCGGCCATCGTGGCATTGCTCACAGTGGCCGCAGGCGATGTTGGGATCACCCGTCACACGCATGCTGGGACGAAAGCCGATGACGTCGGGGCCGACGGTTTCGATGATGCCGGTAAATTCGTGGCCGAGCGTCACCGGTGGATGGGAGGGGAATTCGCCGAGGAAAAGATGCCGGTCGGTGCCGCAGATGCCGCAGGCTTCGATGCGAACAAGCAGGTCGCCCGGTCCGGGAATAGGCTTTTCGACCTCGCGCAGGAACAGTTTTCCCGTCGCTTCCAGGCGCACGGCTTTCATGGGCATGATCCTCCAAGTCTCCTCGCCATCAGGAAGCGGGAAAGCGGGAGTCGCGTCAAGCATTTACCGGCATTTCTTCAGCCGAAGCGGCGGCGTGCTTCCTCGGCAAAACTGCGGCTGACTGGGATCTGCGTGCCGTCGCGGGTGAGGATGAGGATCTTGCCGTTGTCGCGTTTGATGGCCTCGACGTGGGCGTCGGCGACCCAGTGCGACCTGTGGACCTGAAGTCCCGGCGTTGCGCCGATCTCCCGGAGCGCATCGGAAAAGCGCAGCAGCACCAGTTCGCGGCCGCGGCTGGTGACGACCTCGGTATAGTGATCCCGCACGGAGAGGCGCAGCAGGGCGCCGCGATTGTGCGGCTTCAGCCGGTCGAGAATCGAGGTTGATGGGGGTATCTCTGCTGTTGCCTGTTCTATCTGGCGATGCATCGTGAGATAGGTCAGGAAGCAGAAGAGTGCACAAAGCGGCAGCGCGAAGACGGCCCTGTAGAGGCCACCCCCAAGCGAGACCGGATCGCCGACGAAGGCATAGTCGACGAGACAGATCGCAAAGCCGATCGGCAAGGCTGCGATCAGCGAGCCGATCATCATGCGCCAGAACATCCGGTTCAGCACCTTACGAAGCAGGCCGTCGGCCAGCACCGAAAACAGGATGGCGATCGACCATGCGACGGCATGCAGGATCAGCCAATAGGCGAGGCGCTTGCCGGCCGGCATGCTGTTCATCGTGCCGTAGGGGCCGGTCACCGCAAAGATCAGGACGACGGCGAGGAAGGTTCCCCAGAAGCGCGGAGAGCGCCAGAAGAGCTGCAATTCGCGAAGCGTGGATAGCAAGGATGTGTGATCCACGAAGTTTTCCTGCCGTTTACGCCATCTTTGTTGAGAGGAATGCAGTCATGCCGGAAACAGGGGGCGAATTCAACCGGAGCCGATCATGACCCTGGAACCTCTGCTCGATGCCCCCATTGCCATTCAGATTCATGTCGCTGCCGTCGTGCCGGCGGCTATCCTCGGGGCCTATCTGCTCGCCTGGCCGAAGGGCACGCCGCGCCACCGCTTGCTCGGCAAGATCTGGATGGTGTTGATGGTCATGACCTCGTTGTCGAGCTTTTTCATTCACCGGATCAATCTGGCCTATGGCTTCAGCCCGATCCACCTTCTTTCCGTCCTGGTGCTCGTCGGTACCTGGCGGGCAATATCAGCGGCGCGGCGGCACGATATCCGCGGTCACAAGCGGGTAGTGCTCGGCATGTATTTCGGCGGCATCGTCGTTGCCGGCCTTGCCACGCTGTTGCCGGGCCGGTTGATGAATGCTGTCGTCTTCTCCGGCAACAGCTGGCTGGCCGCAGCGATGCTCGGGCTGGTCGCCGCTGCGATCATTGGCGCCATCCAATTTCGGCCGCGCCGCAGCCGGGCGGCGTGATGAGGCGGCTGGAATTTGCCCTCGCACCGGATATATAACTCTCTCCTGAGAGCATGTATGGGCACATCGCCGGGGGAGATCGAAGATGGAATGGAAAGGCCGGCGTCAGTCCGACAATATCGAGGATCGCCGTAGCGATCCATCCGGTGGTATGGGACGCAATCCATTCGGCCGCGGCGGCGGCTTCAGCTTTCCATCGGGCGGCGGCGTTGGCCGTCGCGGCGGCGGGCTCAGCATCGGCACGATCATCTTCCTCGTCGTCATCTACCTGATCTTCAAGGCGATGGGCATCGACCTGATGCAGGTGATGGATGGCGGCGGCTCGACGGGCGGGGGTGGCTACACGCAAAGCGAATCCTCCTCGCAGGCTCCGGCAAATGACGAGATGACCGCCTTCGTGCGCACGGTTCTTGCTGAAACCGAAGATACCTGGCACGGCATCTTCCAGTCGCAGGGCAAGGATTATGAGGAACCGCGCCTCGTTCTCTTCTCCGGACAGACGCAGTCGGCCTGCGGATTTGCATCCGCCGCGACCGGGCCGTTCTATTGCCCCGGTGATCACAAGGTCTATCTCGACACGGCCTTCTTCCAGCAGCTTTCCGACCAGTTCGGCGCATCCGGCGATTTCGCCGAAGCCTATGTGGTCGCCCATGAGGTCGGCCATCATGTGCAGAACCTGCTCGGCATCCTGCCGAAGTTCAATCAGGCCCGTCAGCGCATGAGCGAGGCCGATGCCAACAAGATGTCGGTCCGGGTTGAACTGCAGGCGGATTGCTTCGCCGGCATCTGGGGCAAGTATACGCAGCAGAAGGGCATCCTCGACGCCGGCGATCTGGAGGAGGCGCTGAACGCGGCGCAGCAGATCGGCGACGATACGCTGCAGAAGCGCTCGCAGGGTTATGTCGTTCCCGAAAGCTTCAACCACGGCACGTCGGCGCAGCGCATGCGGTGGTTCAAGCGTGGTTTCGACAGCGGGCAGCTTTCGGCCTGCGATACATTCTCCAACCCGATTTGATCAGGAGATCCGGCACCCGGCGTTCAGGGCAGGGTGCCGGCAGTGCGATAGCTTACTTTTCGCTGTCCATGTGCTTGAGTTGGGCTTCCGGATAACGGGCGCCCTTGGCGGCACCCTTCGGCACGGCGCGTTCGATGGCAGAAAGATCGTCAGAAGTCAGTTCCACCGCACGGGAGCCGAGCGCTTCCGTCAGGCGATCACGGCGGCGGGCGCCGACCAGCGGCACGATATCCTTGCCCTGTGCCGCCACCCAGGCGATCGCGACCTGCGCGACCGAGGCGCCCTTGAGGGTGGCGATTTTCCGGAGTTCTTCGACCAGGGCAAGGTTTTCATCGACATTGCCTTCCTGGAAGCGCGGGCTGACGGCGCGGAAGTCGCCTGCGCCCTGCTGGCCTTTCTGCCAGTGGCCGCTGATGAGGCCGCGCGACAGCACGCCATAGGCGGTGATGGAAATGCCGAGCTCGCGGGTCATAGGCAGGATTTCATCCTCGATGCCGCGGGAGATCAGCGAATATTCGATCTGCAGGTCGGCAATCGGTGCGACGGCCGCGGCCCGGCGGATCGTATCGGCGCCGACTTCGGAGAGGCCGACATGGCGGACGTAGCCAGCCTCGATGAGATCTGAGATCGCGCCGACCGTCTCCTCGATCGGTACGTTCGGATCGAGGCGGGCAGGGCGGTAGATGTCGATATAATCGACGCCGAGGCGCTGCAGCGTATAGGCAAGGAAGTTCTTTATGGCGATCGGGCGGGCGTCGTAGCCGTTCCAGCCATTAGAGGGGTCGCGCAATGCGCCGAACTTGACGCTGATGATGGCGTCTTCGCGCTTGCGGCCCTTGAGCGCCTCGCCGATCAGCATTTCATTATGGCCCATGCCATAGAAATCGCCGGTGTCGAGCAGGTTGATGCCCGCATCGAGCGCGGCATGAATGGTAGCAATGCTCTCAGCGCGGTCTGACGGGCCGTACATGCCCGACATGCCCATGCAACCGAGGCCGATAGCCGAGACTTCTGGACCGGTCTTTCCCAAACGATAGGTCTGCATTTTCTTCTCCTTCAGCAGCGCCCCGATGGCGTCTTCGGATGCCGTTTTACCGCAGCCGAATTTGTGCGATAATCTGGATAGTCTCGAACGGGCCGTACGGGAAAATGCACAATGGACGACCTTCCCCTCAGTGATCTGGATGCGTTTGCCGCAATTGCAAGAGAGCGCAGCTTCCGCTCCGCAGCCCGCAAGCGCGGGGTTTCTGCGTCGTCGCTCAGTGATTCCCTGCGGCGTCTCGAAGAGCGGCTCGGTGTCAGGCTTCTTAATCGTACGACGCGCTCCGTCACGCCGACTGCGGCGGGCCAGCGATTGCTCGAGAGGCTTTCGCCGGCGCTCTCGGAAGTGGCCGCCGCGCTCAGTCAGCTCGACAATTTTCGCGACAGTCCGGCAGGCACGCTCAGGCTCAATGTGCCAAGCATCGTCGTGAAGCTTTTCATGGCCGATCTCGCCGCGCGGTTTCTGGCGCTTTACCCGCAGATCACGCTGGAGATCATTGCCGACGATAATTTCATCGACGTGCTGGCCGCCGGTTTCGATGCCGGCATTCGTTATGACGAGAGGCTGGAGCGCGACATGATCGCCGTACCGATCGGGCCGCGCCGGCAGCGTTATGTGACGGTGGCCGCTCCCTCCTATCTGGAAAAGCGGGGCACGCCACAGCATCCGCGAGATCTGCTGGAGCATAGCTGCATCCGCCATCGCTTCATCAGTGGCGCTTCGCTTGCCTGGGAATTCGAACGGGGTGACGAAGTGCTGGTGATTACGCCATCCGGCCCCATCATCGCCAATGCTGTGGAGATGGAGATCGAGGCAGCACTTGCCGGTCTTGGCGTCATCCGTACCTTTGAAGAACTGCTTGCGTCGGGCATTGCGGAGGGCAGGCTGGTGCCGATCCTTGAAGAATGGGACAGCGAATTTTTCGGCCCCTTTCTCTATTATCCGAGCCGCCACCACATGCCCGCGCCATTGCGCGCTTTTGTCGATTTTGTACGGATGGAGCAGCGAAAGAGCGCGTGAACCATCTGTTTTGGCAGCCTCTCCATCAGAAACATTGAAATGTTCACGTATTGTTTCGGCTACTTCAATCGGCTATGTCATATATCCGGCGACGAGATCGTCTTTCCAGAAGATATCAGCTGTAGAGATGGCTCATGCTCGATCCGAAATTCGTTCGCCGCGGCCTTTTCCTGGTCTTCATCATTCTCTTCCTCGACATTATCGGCATTGCCATCATCATGCCGGTCCTACCTGTCTATCTGGAGCAATTGACGGGTGGCACGGTCAGCGATGCGGCGGTCGACGGCGGCTGGCTCATGCTCATCTATTCGCTGATGCAGTTCCTGTTTGCGCCGCTGCTTGGAAACTTGAGCGACCGTTTCGGGCGCCGTCCGATCCTGCTGCTGTCGGTACTGACCTTCGCCTTCGATAATTTCATCTGCGCTGTGGCCACCAGCTACTGGATGCTCTTCGTCGGCCGCGTGCTTGCCGGCATCAGCGGCGGCAGTTTCGCGACCTGCTCGGCCTATATCGCCGACATCAGCAATGAAGAGAACCGTGCGAAGAATTTCGGCCTGATCGGTATTGCCTTCGGCGTCGGTTTCACCGTTGGCCCGGTCATTGGCGGCTTTCTCGGGGAGTTCGGGCCGCGCGTGCCGTTCTTCGGTGCGGCAGCGCTTTCCTTCGTTAATTTCGTCGCCGCCTGCTTTTTGCTGCCGGAAACGCTCGATGCGAAGAACCGCCGCAGTTTCGAGTGGAAACGCGCAAACCCGCTCGGTGCGTTGCGACAGATGCGGCACTATCACGGCATCGGCTGGGTCTGTCTCGTGATGTTTCTGTTTTTTCTGGCTCATGCCGTTTACCCCTCGGTCTGGTCTTTCGTCTCGACCTTCCGATACGGATGGAGCGAAGGGCAGATCGGTCTGTCTCTCGGCATCTACGGCATCGGTGCCGCACTGGTCATGGGGCTGGTGTTGCCACGTGTCGTACCTGTTCTCGGCGAATGGAAGACGGCGCTGCTCGGCCTGTCTTTCTCGATGGTCGCTCTCTCCGGGTATGCTTTCGCCTGGGAGGGCTGGGTCGTCTACACCGTGATCGTGCTGACAGTCATGGAGAATGTCGCCGATCCGCCGTTGCGTAGCATTGCCGCCGGCAAGGTGCCTCCCTCGGCGCAGGGTGAGCTGCAAGGCGCACTCACCAGCATCAGCAGTATTACGACGATCATCGGCCCGCTGATCTTCACGCAGATGTTCGGCTATTTCACCAAACCGGACGCGCCGATCACCTTCGCCGGTGCGCCCTATCTCTTGGCAGCCGTCTTCATTTTTGTCGCCGCAGTTGTATTCCTGACGCGGGTGACGACCTCGAAAGCGCCGGCGGGAGCCTTCAACGCCGCTGAGTGATCCATCAAAAACAGTGAAGCTGTGATGAATTTTTCAGCATCTGCCTGTTTTGGGGTGGTTCTTTGCGCCGCTTTGCTCTAAGCCGGCATGATATTTTGCCGCCCTGCGGCCGCTAACGATTCAATCTCAGGAATAGTGTCATGGACACGCCGATCGACGTGCGCACCATTGCGCCGGTAGCCGACAACCGCTGGTCTGCGCATATCCGCGCCACGCTGATGCTCGGCGTGCCGCTGATCGGTGCGCAGCTGGCGCAATTCGGCATCGGCATGACCGACGTGATGATCGTCGGCCAGCTCGGTGCCGAAAACCTTGCGGCCATGGTGCTTTCCGCGCAGTTCCTATTTACGATCCTGATCTTCGGCTCGGGCTTTGCCATCGCCGTCATCCCGATGGTGGCGCATGCCTATGGCAGCGGCGACGTGGTGACGGTGCGCCGGTCGCTGCGCATGGGGATCTGGGTGGTCATCTGCTACTGGCTGCTGATGCAGCCGGCCTTCTTCAATTCCGAGGCGATCCTGCGGTATTTCGGGCAGAAGCCTGAGGTCGCGAAGCTCGCGCACAGCTATATCATCATCGGTCAGTTCGGCGTGCTGCCGGGCCTGCTCTACAATGTCATGCGCGCGCTCGTCAGCGCCATCGGCAAAGCCGGCGTCATTCTCCAGGTCACGATCGCCATGCTGGTGCTGAATGCGATTGGCGCTTATATCCTGGTGCTCGGTCATTTCGGCCTGCCGGTCATGGGGCTTGAAGGCGCTGCGATCGTCTCCGTCGCGGTGCAGACGGCCGGTTTCCTCTTCATCCTGTCCTATGTGCAGGGCAGGGAAGAGACGCGGCGCTACGAGATTTTCGTTCGTTTCTGGAGGCCGGACTGGCATGCCTTCTTCGAGGTCATCCGCTTGGGCTTGCCGATCAGCATCACCATCCTCGCCGAAGTCAGTTTGTTCACGGCCGCCTCGCTGCTGATGGGCCATATCGGCACGATCGAGCTTGCGGCGCACGGCATCGCGCTGCAGTGGGCGTCGATGGCCTTCATGATTCCGCTCGGCCTCGGTCAGGCGGCAACCGTGCGGGTCGGTGTCGCGCACGGGCAGGGCGATCATGCCGGGCTGGTGCGGGCGGCGATCACGGTGCTGATCATCGCCAGCATCGCCGCCATCATCGGCAGCATCATTTTTGCGACCATACCTCAGCTTCTGGCACGCCTGTTTCTCGATGTCAGCCTGCCGGAGGCGCCGCAGGTGCTGGCCTACGCCGGTCCGCTGATCGTCATTGCTGGTCTCTTCCAGTTTGTCGACGGCCTGCAGGCAATCGCCAGCGGTTTGCTGCGCGGGTTGAAGGATGCGCGCGTGCCGATGATCATGGCGCTGATCGCCTATTGGCCGATCGGCTTCTTCCTCGCCTGGGCCTTTGCCTTCCCGCTCGGCTTCGGCGGTCTCGGCATCTGGTTCGGCTTCCTCGTCGGGCTTGCGGCCGCTGCCGCCATGCTCTGCGCGCGCTTCTATATTCTCGTTCGCCGGGAAGGGGCAACGGCCGGCGCCTGAGCCGGCCGTCCTAGTATCAGGCGGCCACGGGCTTGTAGCTGGCGATATCGGCGCGAATGCCGAGACGTGCAAACATTTCCTGCGGGTCGAAATTGGCGGCCTTATGGGCTGCTGCAACAACAGCCCGCACGCGCTCGACGACATCGGCGCTTTCCCATTCGGCAACCGTCACGAAATTGAATTCGCCGGGACCGGCAACCTGTTCCAGCACCGTATGATTGATGAAGCCGTCCTGTGCCTCCAGCACCTTATGGGTCATCATCACATTGACGAGAAATTCCTCGCGCGCCGCTGCCGGCACGACGAATTTGTCTATCCTGTAGAAAGCTCCGCTCATCCAGTCTTCTCCTGCATTCGATGTGTTGCAGGCAGTTCTGTAATTCCTCAAGTTAAGTTGAGGTCAATATGCGGAGAAAGAAAAAGACCGCTTGGGCGGGTCAATCTTGCTGCGGACCAAATGCAGGAGAATTCGGCGATGTTTACGACATCCGCTCTTGTGAAGCATCATGGGAGGCGCAGGGGCCTATCCGGCGAAACATCATAACCTCATCCACCTCTACGCCGTCGTGGAGAAACGCGCCCGGAATTCGGCCTATCTCAACGAAACCTTCGCGCTCGTAGAAACGACGTGCCGCGGGATTTTCTGCATTGACCGCCAATTCGATCTGCCTGATCCCGTGGGCGACGGCATGGTTCGTTACTTGCTCCAGAAGTTTAGGAGCAACGCCTGTTCCGCGCTGGCTGGCGCGCACGTAAACCATGATAAGGGTTGCCCGGTGCGCCATCTTGCTTGGCTTTTGCCACATCAACCCCATGATCGCGACCGGTTCATCCTGCTGAAAGGCGACGAAGACCGGCGTTTCAATCAACCGGCTACTCCATTCATCAAGAGACAATATCTCCCAATCTTCCGCGCGGCTGGCGAATGCGGCAGGGTCGGAACGCAAAGCCTCAAGCCGAATCTGTTTGAAAACCTCGCCATCTTCCGGCTTCAGCAGTTTGATAATTCCGTCAGACATGTCGCCGTTCCTGAGCTACGAGACGGGCTGGCACAATTTCTGTAAAATACGTTTGGCAGGCGATATCTTGATAAGACGACCTCCGCAATGAATGAGGAGGTCGTGATTTTTGATCAAAAGCTGGGCTGATAAGCCGCCTTCAGCGTTCGGCGAGCGCCGGTTCGCCCTTCTTCTCGCGCACCATGTTGACGAAGCGGCGGAAGAGATAGTGGCTGTCCTGCGGGCCGGGGGAGGCTTCCGGATGGTGCTGGACGGAGAAGACCGATTTGCCGAGAACGCGCAGGCCGCAATTGGTGCCGTCGAACAGCGAAACGTGAGTCTCCTCAACGCCTTCGGGCAGCGACTTCGTGTCGACTGCGAAGCCGTGGTTCATGGAGACGATCTCGACCTTGCCGGTCGTGTGGTCCTTCACCGGATGGTTTGCGCCGTGGTGGCCCTGATGCATCTTCTCGGTCTTGGCGCCGAGAGCGAGGCCAAGCATCTGGTGGCCGAGGCAGATGCCGAAGACTGGGATATCGGTGCTGATCAGTTCCTTGATGACGGGCACGGCATATTCGCCTGTCGCGGCCGGATCGCCCGGGCCGTTCGACAGGAAGATACCGTCCGGCTGCAGGGCGAGCACATCTTCTGCACTGGTCGTTGCCGGCATGACGGTGACCTTGCAGTCGAGGCCGGCAAAGAGGCGCAGGATGTTGCGCTTCACGCCGTAATCCAGGCAGACGACATGATACTTGCTGTCGGAGGCGCCGAGTTCGCCATAACCTTCGTTCCAGATCCAGGGGGTCTGCGACCACTGCGAGGACTGGCCGGAGGAGGCGATCTTGGCGAGGTCGAGGCCTTCGAGGCCGCTCCAGGCCTTTGCTTCCGCCTTCAGCGCATCGATGTCGAAAGTGCCTGCGGGGTCATGCGCGATGACAGCGTTCGGCGAGCCGTTCTCGCGGATCCAGGCCGTCAGCGCGCGGGTGTCGATGCCGCAGAGGCCGATGATGCCGCGGGCCTTCAGCCAGGCGTCGAGATGCTTGGCGGCGCGATAGTTCGAGGGCTCTGTGATGTCGGCCTTGAAGATCACGCCGACGGCGCCGTGGCGTGCTGCCGGCGTCAGGTCTTCGATGTCTTCTTCGTTGGTGCCGATATTGCCGATATGGGGGAAGGTGAAGGTGACGATCTGGCCGAGATAGGAGGGGTCGGTGAGGATTTCCTCATAGCCGGTCAGCGCCGTATTGAAGACCGCTTCGGCCTGGACTTTGCCGGTTGCCCCGATCCCCTTGCCTTCGATGACGGTGCCGTCGGCAAGAACGAGCAGGGCGGTCGGCTTTTCGGTTGTCCAGGGTGCTGTCGCGGTCATCTTCATCCCGTTTCCGGCGGGCTTCTGCGTTGGGATACGCGAGCCGGCCTTTTGATCTCGCAGGCGCAGGCCCGCGGCTTTGGCCGCGTTTGACGCCTGATCACGAATTTTGGTGCAGGTGGCGGTAGATAGCCATGCTCTTTGTCTAGGTCAATGTTTGTACCGCAGATTGCGGCACTTTTCCTGCTGATATTGGCCGGATTCTCGCAATTTATTTGATCCCATGCATCAGCGTGGTTTATGAAAGCGCCATTTTAAAAGGAGTAGTGACATGCTGCGCGATCAACTCACCACCCAGCTCAAAGAGGCCATGAAGGCGAAGAAGATGGACCGACTCGGCACCATCCGCCTCATCCAGGCCGCGATTAAGGATCGCGACATCGCCAATCGCGGCGCCGGCAAGGAAGAGGCGGGCGACGATGAAGTACTGCAGATCCTCGCCAAGATGGTGAAGCAGCGCGATGAGTCGGCGAAGATCTACGAAGAGAATGCCCGTCCGGAACTTGCCGAAAAGGAACGCGCCGAAATCGCCGTCATCCAGGATTTTCTGCCGAAGCAGCTTTCCGATGACGAAGTGCGCGCCAATATCGCCGCCATCATCAAGGAAGTGGGCGCCGAAGGTCCAAAGGACATGGGCAAGATCATGGCTGCTCTCAAAGAGCGTTATGCCGGCCAGATGGACTTTGCCAAGGCTTCCGGCACGGTCAAAGAGCTGCTGAAATAAGACATCTCGCCTGCGGTTGTTCTTCGACCGCAGGCCCAAGCACTTGCTCGGTGGCGGCGTCTATGATGGCGAATTTCGCCGCCTGATAATTCCAGTATTCGAGCACGAAACCGCGGGAGAGCCAGAAATCGCCCTTTCTCGGAGGTTCGGTCCAGCCCACGCTTCCCATATTCGCCGCCTGGGTGAGCAAGCGCTTCAGGTGCGTGTTGGAGATCATGAACTGGTCGCGGATCTCGCGAAGCGACAGCGGGCCGACGACGACGTGGTCGGCAGAACGCGGAAAGCCCGGCAGGCGCGAAATCAGATAGTCCATCACAAGGCCGCCGGAATTGGCCCAGTTGAAGAGATTGAAGGTGGCGCCGGGATCGCGGACAGCTTCGGTCTCGATGATCTTTCTGGCGATGAGCGGCTGGAGGCGGGCGATCAATGTGGGATCGGTCGTCAGATTTTCCGCACGGCGGCCGCCGTCGAGGCTGTCCAGAATCATCAGGTGGGCGACCAGCCATTTGGTGAAATGCTGTTCGGCCGTTTCCGTCGGTTCGAGAAAGCGGGTGCGCCTGTCTTCGCCCGGAGCGGAACGTAGGAACCGATAGGCCAGCATTTCCTGTACGAAGGCGGCTGCGGTGTTGCGGCTGGCGATCTTGTTCTGGACGGCGAAATCGATGAACCGGCCAGAATAAAGGCCGCGCTTCTCATCGCCTGGATAGCCGTAATAGAGAGCGAAGCCCGCATGCGCCATCAGCCAGCGCTGTTGTGCGGCGAATATCGATGCAATACGCGGGCTCTCGCGGTAAATTGCGAGCATTTGATTGGCACAATGAAGAATTGCAGCAAGAAAATTATCGTCGGCTGCAAGTTTTTCTGCGGTGTAGGCCATAGCGCTGTCCAGGAGTTTTGCGCATTCATTTGCCACGCCTATTGGAAGTGTCAATGCTTTTGTATTTTGGGAGTTAACCGGCAAGGTTAAACGCAACAAAAGCGCGACACCAAGCCCCAAAAATAAGAAGGCAGGAGCTGGGGGCGCTCCTGCCTTCTTGCTCTTTGCTTCCGTCAGCGACGCAGGGTCGAAACCCAAGCCGGCGGGTATTTGCAAAGGCACCCTTGCGAGGCGGCGCCGGGGGTAGGGATGGTGCCTCGCTTGGGGATCGCTTTGTTGAGATCGAACTTATGGCCAGGCCCCGGCTTATTCAAATTACAAAAATATAATAATCCCGGATTCGGCCTTCCGGATTGTGAATATGGAGGCGCGTGGCGCTCCTCCGCAAACTGACCGGATCTTCTATAACGGATTGTTTTACCTGCTCTTTCTAAAGAGCGGATTTTGCGGAGTGGATGATGCCGGTGTCTCGAAAGTTGAGATATGTCAAAAATGTCGCACCCCCTGCCAGACCCCGATAACGCGTTGTTGAGTGGCGTCGGCAAGTGTTTGTGACAATGTCTCCCGCCCTGTGAAAAGCGGGATTTAAGGCAGAAGTTTCGTGGCGCAGCGTGGCAAAGCTGCTTATATGGAGGTTCTGCAAGAGGTAAAGATGCGCTTTTCACCCACCTTCCTGGACGATATCCGCGACCGCGTTCCCATATCGAACGTGATTGCGCGGCGCGTGAGCTGGGACAAGCGCAAGACCAACGTATCGCGCGGCGACTATTGGGCCTGCTGCCCCTTCCATGGCGAGAAGTCGCCGAGCTTCCATTGCGAGGACCGCAAGGGTCGTTACCATTGCTTCGGCTGCGGCGTGACCGGCGACCATTTCCGCTTTCTGACCGAGCTTGAGGGCCTGAGCTTCCCCGAAGCCGTGCAGACGATCGCCGACATGGCCGGCGTGCCGATGCCGGTTGCCGATCCGCAGATGGAAAAGCGGGAGAAGGAGCGCACCTCGCTTCTCGACGTCATGGAAATGGCGACGCAATTCTTTCAGGATCAGTTGCAGACGGCCAATGGCGCCAGGGCGCGCGCCTATCTGCGCGACCGCGGGCTGACGGGCCGCACGATCGAGACCTTCAGGCTCGGTTTTGCGCCCGACAGCCGCAATGCGCTGAAGGAATTTTTGGCCGGCAAGGGTGTCACCAAGGAGCAGATCGAGGCGTGCGGCCTGGTGGTGCATGAAAACGTACCGGTCTCCTATGACCGGTTCCGAGACCGCATCATGTTCCCGATTCTCTCCTCCCGCGAGAAGGTCATCGCCTTCGGCGGACGCGCCATGTCGCCGGATGCGCCGGCGAAATATCTCAATTCGAACGAGACGGAGCTCTTCCACAAGGGCAATGTGCTTTACAATTTCGCCCGTGCGCGCCGCGCGATGCAGGGCGCGAATGGCGAGGGCACGATCATCGCCGTCGAAGGCTATATGGATGTCATCGCGCTGCATCAGGCCGGCGTCGAAAATGCCGTCGCACCGCTCGGCACGGCACTGACCGAAAACCAGCTTGATCTGCTCTGGAAGATGACGTCGCAGCCGGTGCTCTGCTTCGATGGCGACGGTGCCGGTATCCGCGCCGCCAATCGCGCCGCCGATCTCGCGCTGCCGCATCTGAAGCCGGGACGCAGCGTGCGTTTTGCGCTGCTGCCTGATGGCAAGGATCCCGACGACCTCGTGAAGCACGAGGGCAGGGCGCCCTTCGACAAGGTCCTGGCGCAGGCTAAGCCGCTTTCGGAAATGCTCTGGGATCGGGAGATCAAAGCAGGCAATCTGGACACACCCGAGGCACGTGCCGAGCTTGAAGTACGTTTTCGACAACTTACCGCGACCATCGCGGACGAAGGTGTACGACGCCAGTATCAACAGAGCTTGAAAGACAAACTTTTTGCTTTCTTCCGGCCAGCGCCTAACGCTGCTGCGGGGTCTGATCGCGCAGCTAGGGGCGCTCGTGCTCCAAAGGTTGATATTCGTAATACAGCTTTGGTGGAAACAGGAACTCATGGAAGTTCACGATTAAACCAGTCAATCAAATCAGCTCGTCAGAAGTTGGCGTTGCGGGAAAGTGTGCTGGCGCTGACCATCGTCAATCATCCCGCGCTGATGCTGGATGATTATGACGAAATCGCCTCCATCGAATACGACAATCGCGAACTGCAGAAGCTTTGGTCCGAGATGTTGGGTGCAGCAGCTATCGTTGCAGGCCCGCATCTGACGCGCGACTATCTGATGGAATGCCTTGAAGTCGCGGGCTTTGGTCCGCTTCTAACAACCCTTGAGCAACAAGTTCGCAATGCACGGCTCTGGACGGCTACGGTGGAAGCGGCGATGGAGGACGCCCGCGAGAGTTATCGCCAGGCACTTGCCTTCCACAAACGTGCTAGGGACCTGCGCTGGCAAAAAATCGAACTGGAGCGTGATATCGCGGAAGCGGCGGAGGCAGGCGACGACGCTGAAATCGACCGGCTGATGCGAGCGTCGCAAGAAGTTCAATACGAAGCGGTCCGGCTTGAGAACCAGGAAGCCATCATCGATGGCTTCGGTGTGCTCTCCGGCCGCGTCAAGGGCGCTGCGAGCCACTGATGCCGCAGACCGAACGCGACGAACCGCCATTCTCTGCCTCCGATGCCCTGTTTGCAGGCGCGGCGCAGCCACTCGACGTGCTGAAGCGCGTCTATGGCTATTCCGCTTTTCGCGGCCGACAGCAGGAAGTAGTCGAGCATGTCGTCGCCGGTGGCGATGCGGTCGTGCTCTTCCCGACCGGGGCCGGCAAGTCGCTTTGCTTCCAGATCCCCGCCCTTTGCCGCCAGGGTCTCGGCATCGTCGTCTCGCCGCTGATTGCGCTGATGCGTGATCAGGTCGAGGCGATGAAACAGCTCGGCATTCGCGCCGCAGCGCTCAATTCCTCCATTTCTCGCGAGGAATATGTCGCGATCCGTCGCGGCATTTCCTCCGGCGATCTCGACCTGCTCTATGTCACCCCGGAACGTATCCTGATGGATGGTTTCCGCGAGTTGATCGGCAATGCGAAGATCGCGCTGTTTGCGATCGACGAAGCGCATTGTTTTCACGGATCGTGCAATTTCGTCTCAAAGCACCCCTATCACAGGTAGTATTTGACTCTTATTGAGTTGTAGGTAGTCCGGCGAGGTGCAAAGAGAGAATATAAAGTATCGGCCGACTAGGCCGATTCCGTTTAATTCGAATGCAAGGAGGGACGAGCGCTTTCCAAATAGCAGGTCGAGGACCGACTTGCTTTCATTCGAATTAACAAGAATGTCGGGCGAAGCCCGTCAATTCCGACCTTTGGGTCGATTGGCTTTAGCTTTCTCAATGGGAGTCCAAGTGTATAGGTCGCCCAGAGCTGTGCGGGCCCTGGGCAAGTGGTATTCTCTCCCTCCCAAGAGGCAACGAAATGGCCTCGGGTTTCTCGACGTTGTTGGGAATGCAATCGGTCGTACCGGCTTCCTGCCAGAAGAGGACGGCCAGAGCTATTCCGGTGCATCTGCTGTCAGTCATTCGAAGAAGGTGAATGATCTTTCGGCTTGGATGACGCAATATTTCCGAGTCTGTTTAGGGTTTTGAAATCATCCTTCGTGTTCGCATTGAACACACCCCAACCTTCGCCGCCACTTGGCGAGACGAATTTGATGCCCTGATCCTCGTAAAACCGCTGTACCGTCGAGACGTAGTGGACGACGACACCTTTGTCGCGCTCCATCTTGGCAATCGTCTTGCGAGATATGCCGAGAACTCCCGCGACGTCGTCCTGGCTGAGGCCAAGAAACTCACGTGCAATCCGAAGAAGGGGCGGCGGTACAGGGTGCATAAGGATTCATAACCACGGATCTGTGGGCGAGCAAAATCCGAAGTCAACAATTGTTGACACCGGTTCCCATTTTGGATCTAAGAGTTACATAAAGAGAATGTGATTCCCAAAATGGGTACCGAGTCCTTAACGCATCTCACCGCAATTTCCGTGGAGGCACGCGAATCATGGAGTTCCACCCTTATGACCAGGTCTCTCGACTGCACCGGCTTGTCACTGATTTGGAGCGCCTTGAGGCCGGTCTCATCCGCCCACCGGACCTTATGGCGGAGCCCTTCCTTGACAACTGGGGTGACTCGGCCCGCAAGGTGCCTTGCCTCCAGGGTATCGTCGAGGGACATCCGTCTTTGCCGGACGGGCACATGATCGTTACGAGCGAGGTGTTTGGATACTTCCAGCGCGATGACGAACACTTCGTTCGCACCCGGAACCACTGGCACCGACTGGGCGGCAGAAGGGGCTAAGGTCATGAAGCACAGAATGACTGCAGCCGCGTTTAAGGAGGCGCGAAGACGCCCCGGCGTCCTGCTCGCCTATTTCCTACTTCGGCGCGCGTTTCGAAATACGCCGCAGTTTCGAGGAAACGTCGCGGGTACCCTAATCGCAATTGTTGACAAGCAGTGGATCGGGCGTTTTGAACGGGCCGCCCAACTGCTTCTGTCGGGGCAGGCCAAAGCGTTTTTCCGCCCCGAATTGACCCGACATCAAGTCATCACAGTGGAGACCGGTTCAAGGAAAAAGGTCGACATGGACGTGCTGAGAGGCTTCGCACAGACGATTGTCGTAGCGGATAGTCCGCAGGCTCTTTCCAGGACGATGCGACTTGCCGCCGATGCCATGTTTGTCGTCGAGAAGCCCTCAGCGCGGCACGTGATAGCGATCAGGAAGCTGGCTGGTCGGTCCAGGGTCGAACTCGGGGAGGCAGAGAAACTCGTCCACCAGGATTGGGATGTGATTGACGCACTTCTTTGCCGACAGGTGCTCGGCGACAATGCGTTCGAATCCTCCGCCATGCAGGATTCAATTACGGAAGTGCAACCGCGCCTCAGTGAGTTGCCGGGCTATGCAAAGGCGAAACCTTGGGCGGCGGAACTTGCAGCCGACGTCGCGTCGTGGAGAAACGGAACGCTGGAGTGGTCTCAGGTGGACAGGGCAGCGCTTTTGACAGGTCCACCAGGAGTAGGGAAGTCCTTTCTGGCGGGAGCCCTTGCTGCCGAACTTCAAGTCGCACTCGTCGCAACGTCCCCTGGGCAGTGGCAGTCGTCCGGCGGCGGATATCTGGGTGACATGCTGAAGGCCATGCGCGCCTCGTTCGAAGAGGCACGTTCAAACGCCCCGGCCGTGCTGTTCCTGGACGAGCTCGACAGCATCGGCAATCGGCAACACCAAAGTCAGCACGCTTTCTATGAAACGCAGGTCGTCAACTTGTTCCTCGAGCTGACCGGGAGCGCCTCGAAGTGGCCTGGCGTGATACTCCTCGGCGCGACGAACCGTCCCGACGATATAGACCGGGCGGTTTTGCGATCCGGGCGGTTCGAGCGTCACATCAGGCTGGAAATCCCCACGCCCGACGAACGTGCGGAAATCCTCTCGTACCATCTATCGGGGCCCTGTTTACAAGAAGTTCGTCCACTCACCGATCTCCTTGAGCAATACAGTCCTGCCGATCTTGAATGGCTGGCCCGCGTCGCCAAACGACGCGCGCGAGCCGAAGGACGCGCAGTCGAGATCGTTGACGTCGAGCGGAGCATGCCCCAACGTCTGAAACTACCCGCCGACGTTCTTCGGCGCGTTGCCTTACACGAGTGCGGTCATGCGTTGATTGCCCTGGATTCCGGCTTCGTAGAGTCCGTTATCGTCTCGGTGACCGACACGATATTAGACGATCCAGCCAGGCAGACCGGCGGGAAGACGCACTTTGACATGAAGGATTCGTTCGTACAGACCGAGGATTTCCTTCGGGCTCAGATCCGGATCGCGTTGGCGGGCACGGCTGCGGAAGAGGTAGGCGTAGGCGGCCGGTCGACCGGAGGAGCAGGAATCCTTGGCTCGGACCTCAACGTTGCTACCATGATCGCAATTCGTATGGTGGCGAGCTACGGAATGGGCCCGGTGCCACGTCTGTATGCCGACTTGGATAGGATTACTGAATCCTTCCGGCCATCTCCTGACATCTCCGCCGCGGTCGATCGAATCCTGGAAGAGGAGTGGGAAAAAAGCAAGGCCCATTTGGCGCGAGAACGCGAGAAATTGGTGGCGATGGCGTCAGATCTCGTCGTTCAGCGGAGGATTACTCTAACGGCATAATCGTCGGCTCGACGGCGGATCAAGACAAACATATCCGGTACGCCGAGATGCTCTTCCGCCTTGCTGACTATACGGCTCGCGTGAGGTTATTATGTCTGATCGTCGAGTAGCTGAGCGCCAGCTTCTTCACCTCTTCTCATCCTCGATACCGCCCTCGGATACGTTAACAGGAACCCATAGAGGGCGTCGCCTTTCACCATCCTCACGCTGTTGGTCGAATGCTTCGCGTCGATGAGCAGTGCCCCTAAGACGCTAGCGCCCCATCACCATGATCTTGTTTCCTTTCATGATCGCGCCGATGGCGCGGTTGTTTCCGAGTGCCCGCCATTCGTCGGGAGTATGCACGTTGAGATCGATCTGGCGCCCCAGCGTTGCGTGAAGCCTCTCGATGGTCTCTCCCAGCTCGAAGACGTCGAGATCGCCGACGATCAGCAGATCAACGTCGCTGTTCGGGCGCTCGTCGCCGTTGACCACCGAGCCGAACAGGAATGCCGTCTGGATGCGATTGGCGAACGGCTGGAGCTCCATCGCTACCGCGTTTCTCATGCCAAAGGTCTTGAGGCAGATCGATCGAAGCTCGGGGTAAATGGGATTGTCGACGTCTATGGAGTAGACGACCTGGTTTCCGCGTGCGGCCTTCCTGACGATCCCCGCGCGGTCGAATGTCTTGATGACGTTGCGGCCGGCTCCGACGCCCGGCCCGCAGATGGCCAGGAGCTCATTGGTTCCGTACAGGCGTCTCGGATGAAGGATCAAGGCTGCAAGCATTCTCTGCTGTCGTTCGGAAAACAGGAAATCGATGGCCGACATATCGAACCTCTTATTGGACTGATCGAACCAATAAATGGATTGAGTTGAAACATCAAACACCAGGAGGATGTAGCTAGATTCTCCAGAGCTACGACTTCGAATTTTTCTTCGGATTTTTTCCGGTCAGCTAGGACCGAAGTTTAAATCGTGCCATGATTGCAATTAAATAAATACTGCAAGCTGACCTTCGCGGGAGAAGAAGAATGCAAAGCTGGCTAGACATGCTTGCGAAAGTAGATTGGGCGGCGATCATCAGCGCTGCCGCGCAAAGTCGGCTTGGAATTGTCGCATTAGCGTCGATCATTCTTGGAATTGTTGTGGTCGTTCTCTTTGCAAGAGAACGCGATGCCCGATATCGACTTGCGGCCTTGGTATTGGTCCTGCTCGGATTGTTTATGTTCGTTTTTTCGGTAATTAACCTGCTGCCTGATGCCGCCCCAAAGCCAGAAGAGAAATTCACATGGTTGAACTTGGGGTATTGCAGATACGAGAAACAACTTCCCGAAAACAGAACTCTGACCGTCGGAGTCGGCCAATATCCTCCCGCAAGTAAGGACGACAATAGCCTTATTATGCGTGCAACGATTGGTCTGCCCTCTGCGGAATTCAGAAATAAAACCGGTGCAGCGTGTCCTTTCGAACTCGAATTCCTTCAGTCGACTGTGACATTCGGGGTGAGTAAGTGGAACATGAGAGGTGCTTTTGACGGCACATCCGATGATTTGGATTGCGCCGTCAGGGACGAGGTTCCTGTACTAGCCTCAGTTGGGAAATCTAATATTGAGGCTACCTTAAACGATATTGGCAAGTTCAAATCGATAAAGCTTCTGATAAACAACGGCCCGAAAGCAAAGACCGAAATTGTGGGAAGTTTTGATGGATTAAGCCGAATTCTAAATCTTAACCAATGCCCGGAGCCACTCCGCGACGCGCTAAAAGCGCTTAACCTTTAAGATGCCTTGGGTGGGGCAAGCCGTCCGGAAGCCTGAGCCGATTCTCGAGGGTGGTGGTTTTCGAGGCGGTGGGTAGAAGTAGCTCGTTGGAGGTAAGACGACATGATGGTTGGCTGTGCTCGAGTTTCCAACCGGACCTTCTTCGAGTTCTTTCAGCCTGAGATCGGCACCGACATATACGAATCGCACGTCTCCCGCGTCGAGTTCAATGCGTCACATTAGCATAAATTGTATGACGGGATGAAGATACACCCTTCGAGATGGCAAGATCGCCGGCGGCGGGGATCGCTCATATCGCAGTCCAGGAGGCCCTCGACGGTAAGGGTATCACCTGGATGCACGAATCCTTTGTCTATGCGACAATTTGCAAGAATTCGACGTGCACTTTTAACGAAACTCTGGAAAAGTGTTTCAAACTCGCTGGTTGAGTCTTGGGTGAAGACATCGGGGCGGAGCTTGCCCTCGTATGCGCCAGTGGCGATTCTTAGTTTATGGGGCTGGGGTTGATGATTTGAACGGGAGAGGGCAAGGCGAACTGTCGATGTTGACAGTGGCCAGAATGGCCGCGCGCACGCTTTTGAAAGAGCTTCCTGAAGGTACGGACCTAGGTGCGGTCTGCATGGACTTAGCATCCTACAGCTCGCAGCCAATTGAGCACTTGAGACGGAGACTCCTTAATCTCTCGATCAACGAGCGCAACTACTGGATTGGTACGCTCTACACCCTGATGATGACGCAGGAGGCGAGGCGGGCGCAGGCGGCTTATTTCACGCCGCCCTATCTCGCGGAAGCGGTGATCGATCTCGCAGTCGAACATGGATTCGACCTCCTACGTCATGACGTCCTCGACCCAGCCGCAGGCGGCGCAGCTTTCCTTTCGATCATTGCGGCCCGAATGCGGGTCGCCGGAGCGAAGCCGGACGATATCGCGTACCGGCTAAATGGAGTCGAGATGGACAGTTGCCTGGCCGAAATATCCGAGCACCTGATCGCGGAACAACTCGACGGCTACCGTGGGCGGCGAGTGGTGGAGATTGGCGACAGCCTTCATGCGACGCCGTTGGCATCCTACAATCTGGTGATAGCGAACCCGCCCTATGGCAGGATCACGCCCAACCACCTGAAGGACGACCGGTGGACGAAGGTCGCTCACATGGGCCACATCAACAAGTACGCCGTCTTCACCGAGTTGTGCCTTCGCGTCGCCAAGCCTCGCGGCCTCGTGGTCCTGGTCATTCCGTCCAGTTTTAGAGGCGGCCCGCTCTATGACAAGATGCGCTCGTTCATTGCTGCGCAAGGCCAGATTCTGGCGCTTGGCACGGTCACCAATCGCGAGGACGTGTTCGCGGACGTAGCGCAGGACATCAGCGTGCTGCTCGTGCGGAAGGGCTCCGAGCACCGCACGATCTTGCCGGTGAACTTTCCGGATTTTACAGCGAACGGCATCCAGCGTCCTGTTCCGACGGGCTCGCTTCCGATCGATGTGTCCTCGCCCTGGCTGGCGCCCGCCGACTCCAATCGGGAGCGGGGCGGCGCAACGATCGCCGACTATGGCGTCGTTGCAAAGGCCGGTTATTTCGTCTGGAATCGGGAACAGGAAAAGTTCTGCGACAGGGAGGATGCGAACGCCTTTCCGTTGATTTGGGCGAAGAACGTGCGGCCGGGCCAGCCATGCGTCCCTGCCAACCGGACCGCCGACGGCGTCGATTTCGTTCGGGTTCCTGAAGGGAGCCAGGCAGTCGTATCCTCGCCGGCGCTCATCATCCAGCGTACGTCGAACAGCAATCAACCAAGGCGGATCATCGCCGCTACCGTCGACAAGGATTCGGTCGCCCCGTGGAAAGGCTTCGTCTCCGAAAATCATACCATCGTCGTCTACGGACCCAACTCAGAAATGGTCGTCCTGTTGGCGAAGCTGCTCAACACCAGCGCGGTCGACGAACGTTACCGGGCCGTGTCCGGGACGGCGACCGTTTCGGTCAAGCTTCTACGGGAGCTTGACCTGCCGCCGCCGGAGGTTTTCCGAGAGGCTCTGCGCGCGACGTCCGATCCGGAAGCGGCTGCGGCAATCGCCTACAGGACCGGCGGTGGCGGCGGATTGGCGGAAGTCTCCTAATGGCCGGGCCGCGACCGATTTCTCGAAATGCGCCGGGGTCCGATCTTTCGGATCGCCTAAAGCAGCAGCAAGACCATCTTCGGCGCCGTTCGGAGATGGCGGCGGCCTATTCAGCAAAGGTCGCGGCGGGTGCTGCATCGAGTGTCGACAGCGCCTCTCCGGAGCAGGAGGGTGGGCGGAATGCCAACACATGGATTTCCGCGCTATCAGAAATTCCACTCAAGCCGATCGGAGCGGACACGCTTCCGTTGGCGGACGTCTACAACAAGCTCCTTCGAGAGGCTATCGGAGCGATGAACAGCGGCGACGCTGTCGTCGTCATGACATGGCCTGCGCGGGACATCTGCCTTTCGGCCTTGGCGTCACTGCTCGCGCTTGCCGACGTCGCCGTCGCCGAGCCAGTGTCGATAACAGTCGGAGGCACGCTCCAGCCTTCGTTCGAGCGCCCGAAAGGGTTCAAAGCTCTTCTCTACCCCTACGCACGCACAACTCATGACGCTGCGCGAGACGTCCAGATCGGTCGCGAGTATCTGGGCCGGGTGCACATGGCTCATTTTTCGAGGCACTCCGCCGGACAGGAAGGCTCCTCCGCGCTCAAGGATTACCATCACACGCTTAGCCGCGTGCGGACGCTTACAGGACGGGCCGTCGACGGGAAGACCTACCCAGAGTTCGAACACCCGACGCTAGACGAGATACTTCCTCACGGCGCATGCGACGGCAAGGCCCATTCGTCGGGCACGCTCCTCTGGCGAACGAGCGCAAAGACCGATCTCAAGGTCCACAATACGATCAAAGGGCAGGCAAACGATGGCACGAAAGCGGTATACTTCCTCTACGGACTGACGAAGGACGACGATCCTGCGTTCGCGCTACAGAGGATTACAAGCGGGCTTGATCTCGTCATCGTAGACCTCACCCGGACCGGGCGAAACAGGCTGGGCGAAGAATGGACCAGCGTCGCCAGTTCTACCTTCAAGGCCATACGTAAGGCTCATCCGAAAGTCGGAGTGCTGGTAGTCACCGAAGACCCCTGGACGTTCGACAAGGCGCGCTTTGAGATTTTCAACGAGAATATGGCTCTACGAAACCGGACGGCTCCGCCGGCCAGGTCGAAAACGATCACAACGATGTCCTCGTCGCTCCTCGCCAGCGATGCGCAGAGCGCCACCTGGGACGGATGCGAGGCCATCGAAGTCAAGGGATTTAACGGTCCTGGCGCCAAGATCGCCGAGGAGCTGCGAGCGATCGCCCGGAAAGCGCAACGCGTGCACGACAGCCGGGGTGCAGCAGCCGTCCAGGACGTCATATTCAAGCTGCGCCGAAACGCGTCGCTCCCCGGATCACTCGCCTCGCTCAGCAACTTCGTAAGCACCGAGCAAGGGCAGGCGGCTGCAGCCGACCTTATGTCGAGCTACCGAATTTCCGGGGCCGTCCAATTCCTCAATGACCCATCGGTTCCGGCGAGTCAGATCGGTGGTTCGGGACTTGTGTCGTTGCTGCGCGAGGCCGAAGAGATCATGGCACGGCTTACCCGCGTGACGCCGATGTCCAATCTCCTTGAAGGAATCGTGCGCAGCATATTGAACGCCTCGTCGAAAGCTCTGTTCATGTTCCGGACGCAGCCGCTGGCAGAGTTCGCTACGGCCGATCTCTGCAGACGCGTTCCGGAGCTGCGGGCGCGTGTTGATAAGGAGATGATCATTTTTTCGGGGCCAGGGGGGCTCACCGATATCACTGCGATGCCGCCGGCCGAGCGGAACAAATTCAAGAAGATTTTCGTCGTGGCTCCGCCGCGGGACGGTGTGCTCACCTTCTTCGCGAGACCCTGGCTACCCAATCAGGTCTACGTGCTCGCCGACGGCGACACGCTACAGTTTTCTTCTCGCGACGCGTCGAGACTCGCCGGCGAGATCGAAGAGCCGGAGATCGCATCCCGCCTGAAGAAATACGCGAAGTCTTCTGGCGAAGAGGTTGCCGCCCTTGGCAACTATCAGCTCAAAATCACCGAGACGCCGCCGCTTCCGACTGAACTCCAGTTCCCGTCGGAGACCGTCATCGATCTCGCCGGCGCGGCTGGTCGAAGTGACCTTGAGCTCCTGGAGCTGACGATGGAGGGCGGGCAGCGGATCATCGCTCGACCGGGCACAGGGCTGGTACGGCTTGACAGGTCGCGATTGCTTGAGGCTTTCAAGCATGTCGATGCACGGGACGTGAAACCGGGCGACGAGCTATGTGTCATCAGTGCCAACTTCATTGATCGTGCGCGGCTCCTGCTCAGCATCACTGCAAATGCCACCGAGGCCATCCGGGAGTACCATGAAGACGTCGTTAGACGTTTTCGAAAACTGTCTGGCTTCAATGATAGCGACCGGTTGAGGACGCTGATCGAAAGGATCGGCGACCCGGACCTCGATGATCAGCGGGTAAAATACTGGGTTCACCTCGACAAGCAGTTGCAGGCGCCTTTACACGAAGTCGTGACTCAAGCACCCCGCGATCATGGCATGTTCCTGAAGTTCACATCCGCTCTTGGTATCGGAGAGGGCCTTGCGAACAGGTTCTGGCACCTGGGCGTTAAGGCACAGCGCAACAGTCGAATGCGTGCCGGAATGGCATTTCACGATTCCTACAGAAACATCCTTACGGACCCGTATGCGGCTGCGGCGTTCGCGGACAGCGCGAAACGCGCTTCCGAAATAAAACGGCTTCAACGTCTCGCCGAGGAGCATGTCTCGGCAGTCAGATCCCTCAGGAGGTTCAAGTCATGATCCAGCCAAAGTCTGGCGAGGAGCTCGGGCAGATTGGCGTAGAACTCAAGGAGGCGGTCTGCGACGCGCTGGTGAACATGGTCACGAGGCGGACAAGCGGCACCGACGATGCTGGCAGGTACGTCTACGGCAAGTCCCCGAGGCGCGGAGTATTCTCAGGCCAGCTCCTGCCACGTCTGTCGCGGACGAACCAGGACGAGACCTCCGACATCAAGATAGCGGCCATCGGAATGGATTTCAACGTGTCGGCGAAGGCCGAGTCCAATCTGACCGCCGCGCCGAGGTTTTCGATTTACATCCGAGTGCTTCCGACCTGGGAAGAGATATCCAGCGACCGTTATGGGATCGAGATCGACTTCAAGCTATCGAAGGAAACGAAGTCTGCCATCGACGAGAAGATCAAGGAACGCCGAGAGGCCTTGTACGCTAGTGGAAACCTCGTGCGGCCCGATTGGGGTACGATGGATCCGGATCAGAAGGACGAATTCTATCGACGCAGGCGCGAAATTCAGGACCAGCTTCGCCGCAGCGTCTACGGCGAGTTCGGCATCACGCTGCGCGGCGAGGAGGTGGCCAGCTTCGCAAAGGAAGACGCGGAAGATCCGGCAGACGACGGCACCGAGGGGAATGAAGAGACGACGGCGTCGCCCGATATCGGGAAGCTCATCACCGAGGGCCGGTCCATCCCGACGCAGCATGTCTCGCCCGCACCGATCCCTGGAAAGTGGAAGCGGCTGGACCTCTTGCTGCCTGTCTTCGAATGGGCCGCGTCGCTTTCAGGCGATGCCCTGAAGCAGAAATGCGAGGAGTATTCGATTGCTCTCCGTTCAGCAATCGCAACGCAGCTTACACACTGGCTGAATGGAGAAGAAGGCAAGTGGGCCTGGCGGAACCGCACGGTCCGGCCTGACGATGCCGGAGGCGAGGCAAGCTGGAACGCCTTCATCGACGCCCTGAAGTTGGAACCACTGGACGCCTCGGTACTGCCGGACTTCACAGGACTGGAGCTGAAAGTCGAGAGGCAGCGCGATTTCATCGATCCATCGCGGGTCTCGATACGGGTAAGCTTGGACAACTCCTGCGCTGAACTCAACCCGCGCGATGCAGCAATCAAGTGCAACGCGTTGTTTGGAACGGAACTCAAGTTAGGCGTCGCCAAGGTCGATCACCGGGCGGTACGATTGGACCGCGTGGAGCCGTCGTACCGCTTCCGCGACTTTCTCTCCAATCCCGCGATCGGGCTAAACTGCGGCATCGTCGCGACGGACGCCGGCGAGACGATTGAGATTTCGACCACCTGGGCGCCACGCTTCACCCAGCCGCGGATCGTTGCCCGCGACATTGAGGTCGAGTGCCGTTTCAGCGTGCTCGCGAAGGACCATGACGTCTCGGCACTGCTCGTACTGCCGAGCGAGTACGGCAAGTGGATCGACAGGCAGGTCGCGGAGCTCAGCGACAAGGTAGTCGCCAATCTGCCGCCAGACGAGGCGGCTCGGGAAAGAAAGCGTTTCGAAGAGGACGTCGCCGGACAGCGTTACGAGGCCAAGCTCATCGAGCGCGGCATTCGGATACTCGTCGAGTCCCGCGCGGCGGCCTTGGCGATTCCAGGTTCGGCGCCGACCGAGCGTGGCACGCTTCAGCGGAAGGCCGCGCCCTGGAACGCATGGTTGATGACCAACGAATCCTTCGCGAGACGCGACCGCGATCCGAAGCGCAAATGGCGCCTCTTCCAGCTCGCGTTCATCCTCGCCCATATTCCGACTTTTGCTTCGCGAATGGAGGAATATGCCCATGAGTTCGAGATCGAACGCGACGAAGAAGCTGCGAGCCTTTTGTATTTTCCGACCGGCGGTGGGAAGTCGGAGGCGTTCTACGGGGCGCTCGTTTTCGCGATCTTCCTTGATCGCCTGCGTGGAAAGGATCGCGGGATCACCGCGATGATTCGCTATCCGCTGCGGCTCCTCACGCTGCAGCAGGCCCAGCGGCTGCTGCGCCTCGTCGTCTGGGCGGAGATCGTGCGACAGGAGAAGAAAGCCGGAAGCTGGCCGATCGAGATCGGCTTCTGGGTCGGATCTTCCAACACGCCCAACAGATTTTCGGAGATGCAGCCCGACCTGCCGACGCTGAGCGATCATCCGGACGACAGCGCTCTGGAAGACGACTCCGGCAAGGAAAAGCGGGCCAACCGCTACCGCGAGGTCGTTGCCGCCTACAACAAGGTGTCGCGCTGCCCCTGCTGCTCTTCGCCCACTGGTCTTCGGAGGTATGCCGCCTCGGGGGCGACCGTGGAGCGCGCCGCCATCGTTTGCTTCAATACCAAATGCGAGTGGAACAAGATTCACGGCGAACCTGCACCTCTTCCGTTTCTCCTGACCGACGACACGATCTACCAGCGCGCGCCGGCTATCATTCTCGGTACCGTCGACAAGCTCGCGATGCTGGGACAGAGCACTTCGACTATCACCGAGATCCTCGGGATGTTCGGCATGGCCCGTTGGGTCGATCCTGCGGGACACCTTCGCAACCCACGAAAGATTGAAAACCTTCAGGCGGGACCCGAGGCGAATGGAATGAAAGGCGTCTTCCCATCCTACGCGGGAGGCGAAAAGGTCTTCTTCGACCCATTCCCTTCGCTGATCATCCAGGACGAAGCACATCTCCTCGAAGACAGCCTCGGAACGTTCAGCGGATTGTTCGACACGCTCCTCGAGAAGACTTTCAAGACGATCGACCGCATATCGGGCGCGGCGCTCGACGTCAGCCGCTACATCGACAAGAAGGGCGACCTGACGCCGCGGCTCCCCAAGATCGTCGCGGCAACGGCTACGATCAGTGATCCGGACAGGCAGCTCAAGGTCCTTTACCAGCGAAAGCCGCTTCGCTTTCCGTATCCTGGACCGGACATCTATCACTCGTTCTTCGCCGAACCTGCGAAGGCGCCAAAGGATAATGCGGCAAGACTTCAACGCGCGGCGGAAATGGACCCGGCGCACGCACCCGAGGCGACCGCTCCGTGGATGCGCCTCTACGTCTCCCTGATGACAAACGACGCGACCCATACCGTAACCACAGTTGGTGTGCTTAGCGCATTCCACACCGTCATCTCCCATTTGTGGCTGGCGCTCCTCGATGCGTCGAAATCTCCGGCCGCCATTGCGGAACTCCGCGCTGCGGTTTCCGACGATCAGGGCGGAGAATGGCGGCGGGCCGCCATCGACCGCGCGACCGCCGAAGGCAGGACGGACGACGTCATGGCGCTGATCGACCTCCATCGTATCGCGCTCGCCTACGTTACCAACAAGAAGGGCGGCGACCAGGTTATCGACGCTCTGCACTCGGCCGTTGCCGAGAAGCATCGGACCGCCAGCCTGCCACATACCAAATTCATCAGCCGCTTGATCTCGGGCGGCGTGGACATGCAGGAAATCCAGAGCGTGATGAAGGAAGCCGAGACGCCGTTCGGACCGGGCGGCTATACCGACGTCGGCGAGACCCTGCGCAGTATCGTCGCGACGTCCGCCATCAGTCACGGCGTCGACGTCGACCGCTTCAACAGCATGTTCTTTGTTGGTCTGCCATCAGACATCGCGGAGTACATTCAGGCCTCGAGCCGCGTCGGCCGCTCGCATGTCGGCTTTGTCATGCTTCTGCCGACCCCGCAGAGCCGAAGGGACCGGTACGTCATCGAGACGCACGACATCTTCCATCGTTTTCTTGAAAGAATGATCTCGCCGCCTGCGGTCGAGCGCTGGGCTGAGACGGCGATCGATCGTGTCACGGCGTCCTACGTTCAGACATGGGCGATGCTCAAAGACGCCGAAGCGTTTGTCGGGCTTCCCGACAGCGGCAAGTTCAACCTGCAATCCAACGAGTTCACCACCACGCTCGGCTATCTCGCGAAGACGGATCTCTTGAACTTCGCCAACGACCTCGGCGGATTCATGCTCGATGCGATGGGAGCGAACGGACGCGGCGCGGGTGGTTTCGGCAGCCCGCCGTACCGCAATTTCTACCACGACTTGACCGACCGTGCCGCACAGGACCTCGGGAAAAGCCTGCGAAGCTTGGAGATTGAATTCAGGCTACAGAAGTACTGGGAACAGGCCGCTAAGCTCCGCAAGCCAATGACCTCGCTCCGCGACGTCGATGAGGCCGGGGTCATAACTGCCGCCGAATTTCATCGCGGTGCAAAGGGCGGGACGCTTAACGTCGACATGTCCGAGGTTGCGAAAGTGATGAGGTCGATCCGCCGTCAGAAGGGCGACAGTGCAGAGACAGATGCCGACGACCGTGGGGAGGGCTGAGAATGGCGTTTGGGACGAGCAAGTTCGATGGGCGCGGCTACGGTCGCCAGCGGTCTTCAGACACTGACGGGGAGGCGAACAAGGCGACACCGCCGAAGATGCTCCGTTCGCGTTCCCAGATCGCGACGGCGTATGCGCCCGGAGTCTTGATGACGTGGGAAGGTGGCAAGGGGATCTGCAAGGCCGTGCCGATCGAGAAGCAGTTTACGAATGGTCTCCCTCCGAATGTGACGCAGACAATCTTCGAAGGCATAAAGGAGTTCGCGGAGAACTGGCGGACGAGGGCGCTCGATGGATGCCCCAGCGCGCCTGACGAGTTCATTCTCGATGATCCCTTCTACGATCACCGCACAGGTGACGTGACAATCAATCCAACCAAATTCGCGATGAATCAGCCGACTGTCGTCGGGTACGTGCCTTATCCGCTTCTCTACCAATGCGGCGTCTGTAAGACCCTTCGGGAATTCAAAAGCGTCTCCGAACAGGCCAAATGGGGTCTTCCGGAGAAGTGCAAGGACCATGACTCCCGCTGGACGCAGGTCGACGTCGTCTATGCCCACTGGTACGGCACGATCGAACCTTTAAGTCCTTTCAACTACGTCTTCGATGACACGAGGCAGGACGTCAAACCGATATTGAACTGCACATGCGGATGGACGCAGTTCAAGCTGAAGAACCAGCCTCCAGTATTCAGCGAGTGGCGCTTTCAATGCGAGGAGTGTGAAACCACCCGTGAGCTGAAGAAGGCGGAACCTCACGTGCTCCTGAAGCTAAAGCTCGACGAGCAGAAGGGTGGCCGCAAGTTCGAGTATCTCGAGGTCGATATGCTGCCCGTCTCCTACCGTGCCAGCAGCGCCTTTTATCCACAACGCGCCAGTTTCATCGAACTTCGCGCTGCGACCGTTGTCGAACTCATGGGGCCGCTGCGGCACGAGGATCTCATTCGCCGACTGGCGGAAATTCACTCGATTCCGTATCGAGAGCCTTCGGACCAGGAGATTCAAAACGCGTTGGCCGTGGCCGGACGCTCCGACGAGTGGGACGACTATGTCACATACCGGAACTGGTATCAGAAGAAACAGGCTCAGGGACAGGACGCCGCCGGCCTGAAGTCGGACATGGATGCTCTTCGTGAGAAATGGTTTACCGACGGGCTCGTGAGCCGAGGCGAGCTGTCCAGCGTCGCCATCGCCGCGGCCGTACACATGCGAAGTGGATGGGCGAGAAAGTTCGATCCGATCCGCCTGACCGTCGAGCACGCTGCGTTCGTCGAGGAGCACATCCAAGGCGGCATGCGTGGGCCGCGTCGTACCGCCGTCGACGTTACCGATCCAGATCTTCCTCTGTTTGAAAACGCCGGCATCGCCGCAGAGCTGGAGAAGTATCGCAACGGCGTGCAGACTATCCTGAAAAGGACTGGCGTCGGCCAAATGGTGCTCATTCGAGGACTGCCAATCTGCGAATACAGCTTCGGCTTCTCGCGCGTCTCGGCGACGCCTGTATATCAACGTGAGCATAACAACCGAAGCGTTGCCATGCCGGTTCGGCTTGTCGCCTTCGACGAAATGAAAAACCATCAGCGGCCGATCTATGTGACGCAGCAGAAGAACGAAGCCCTCTACATCAAGCTCGACGAGGAGAGGATACGGAGATGGCTGAAGCGAAACGGCGTCGTAGACATGCCACCTGACAACGTCGGCCTGTCGCAGGCATATCTTGAACGGTACCAGGACTTCGGACAGTTCCTCGACGACTATAAGGACAAGGAGCGGCAGGGAATGCCGCGGACGCTCGCACCGTTCGTATACATGCTCCTGCACTCGTTCTCGCACCAGCTCATCCATTCGCTCGCCGACGCCTCGGGCCTCGATCGCGATGGCATCGGCGAGTATATCTTTCCAGCGGACCTGGCCTTCACGATTTTCCGGAAAGGGATGACCCCGGACCTAGGCAACATCTCGGCCATGTGGCGGAACCATGCCATGGATTTTTTGCGGCGGTCCGTCGACCCCAGGATGCTCCGCTGCGGCTCGGGTAGCCTGTGCGACAGCCGAGGTGGCGCTTGCCCCGCCTGCATCATGGTCAGCGAGGTGTCTTGCAGCTCCTCAAATCTTCTATTGTCGCGGTCCGTTCTAAAGGGCGGGCCGGCACCCGAGTGGGAGGTCGCAAATTCTCCAGACATCGTCGGCTACTTCGATCCGGAGCTCGATCAATGAAGGCGCCGTCTCTCGCCAAGGAAGGTCGCGCGCGGTTCGTGGTCACGATGCCGCCTTCGCCCAGCAGGATAGGAAGCGTGCTTTCCGCCACGCCTGCCGCAAAGCTCCTTGCTCTCACTGAGACGGACGACGCCTTCCGTCATCTCGCTCGTAAAGCTCAGGATCGCCTCGTCGTGATGACGCCATATATCGACGCCGTCGGCTGTGCCTGGGTACTCGAAATGTTTTCGAGCACTCCGGCGCGCGAAAAGATCCTCATCCTGCAATCGGCCGATCAGCTCGTGAAATATGGGGTGGACGAGGATGCCCTCCGTGCATCGGCGACACAGATCCTTATCTACGGTGACGGTAGCACAGACGAGACCTTCCACTCGAAGATCGTCCTCGCGGACGGCAGCGACGCCTACGTCGGTTCGGCGAACTTCCTCTCGCGCTCGAAGATGGCAAACCTAGAGTGCGGTCTCATGGTCGAGGGGCCTGTCGTGTCCTCCATCGCCACGCTCGTCGAAGCTATCATTGAGACCTTCAAGGTGACCGAAGAAGCATGAATAGCTGCACCATCGCGGTTGCGGCCGAACGCTCGAATGCTTAGACCTTTAGTGTTTTCTCAGTCCTGCTAAAGATTTCAGAACATGACAATCCCGGACTATCAAGCCTTGATGCTCTCGGTTTTGCGCCACGCAACCAACGGCGAAATTCGTGTTCCCGACGTTTCCCAAAAGATCGCCGACGAACTCGGTTTGAGCGAGAGTGAGCGCGAGGAGATGCTGCCGAGCGGACGACAACGGTTGCTTCACAATCGGATCCACTGGGCGAAGTTCTACATGAGCCGGGCCGGCTTAATCGACAGCCCTGCACGTGGGAGGTTTAGAGCCAGCGAGGCAGGGTTGAAGCTCCTCGGGACAAAACCAACAAGCATCAACGTCGAGACGTTGAAGGCGTACCCGTCGTTCGTCGAATTCTACGAGAGTTCCAACGCCGCGGGCGCATCGGGAGCAGCGGCCGCCGTCGGCTCCGCTCCGGACGAATCCACGCCGGAAGAGCAGATCGATGCCGCCCAAGGTGTCCTTCACGCCGCTCTGAAGAACGAGCTCCTTCAACGAATACTCGTGCAAAGCTCTAGTTTTTTCGAGCGTGCCATCGTCGATCTACTCGTCGGAATGGGATATGGTGGGACCCACGAAAACGCCACCAGGCGTCTCGGTAGCGTCGCCGACGGCGGAGTCGACGGTGTCATCGACGAAGACAGGCTCGGTCTCGATCGCATCTATGTACAGGCGAAACGGTATGCGATGCATATTCCCGTCGGACGTCCGGAGGTGCAAGGATTCGTTGGTAGTCTAGTGGGCTTCGGGGCGTCGAAAGGAGTTTTCGTAACGACATCGACGTTTAGTGCTCCCGCCCAGGATTTCGTCAGGCATCTTCCTCAACGCATCGTGCTGATTGATGGGGACCGGTTGGGCGATCTAATGATCGAGTACGGAGTTGGTGTCCGAATTGCCCGGACGATCGAAGTTCGGCGCCTGGACGAAGACTTCTTTGTTGAGGAGTGACTGTGCGGAGGTCACGGTTCGGCATGTAGGTTACCGACACCGCATTCCGCTGCGTTAAGGAAACCGTGTAGGCAGACCGAATGCGTCGACCGGACGCAGCGCAAACCATTCTGCGAATGTCGAGCTGCATTTGGTCGGGGCGCGCGGTCGTAATTCGAACCGTTTCACGGTTTCGCGTTGACCGTCAACGGCCGCTTCCGTCGAGCACTGGACCCGACGGGCGACGCGTCTTTCGATGTCGCGGCAGCTTTAACCTTCGGCTTGGGCTGCAGAACGAACTGATCGTCGAGCGAAAGAATGTTGTCGACGACGATCGCGATCGCCGGCTCCTCGTTTGCGATATGCGAAGGGCTCTTGTCCTCGATCCGAGGAATGGCCTTTCCCTGCGCCCATGGAACTGTTTTGCCATCGGGTCCCTTGCGCTTCTTCTTCTCGAAGATGTCGCGATAGCGACGGGGCGATATTCCGATGAACGGCTCGAAGAGCACCTTCGTGTCGCTTTCGGTCGGCGAGAAGGTAATGGAGTCGGCGTGCATGTCCTTGGCGTGGCTCTTCGGATAGGGTTCGAGAAAGACGACCCGTCGGATGCCGGACGACACGACATGTTTTGCGCACATGTGACACGGAAACGTCGTCGTGAACATGATGGAGCCTGCGAGCGCCTTTCCTTTTCGCGCCGCGTCCGTGATCGCCGACATTTCCGCGTGAATGATCCTGCCGAACTCGATGATGTCCATCATCCGCGAATCCGAGATCGTCCTTTCGGACATCAGCTTGTTCACCTGCTCGCCTGGATCGCCCGCGCCGAGAAGCTTGTCCGACAGATAACCGAGGGCGCCCAGACGCTCGACGAGGTCGTGAAGGAGCCGAAGCTTCCTGCTGTGATTTCCGTCTTCGCCTTCCTCGTAGTCGCGGTGGGCTTCACCCGGATCGTCGCACCAATAGGTTCCGCCGAACGCCTTTGGAACTTCGTTGCATCCAAGCGTTATGACTTCGCCGCTGTCCGAAAAGATCGCCGCCCCGATTTGGCGTGAGAGGTCGAGCGATCTCAGCGACGCACCCGCCGCGGCGTACATGCCGTATTCCGATTTCGTCGGGGAGATGCTGTTGTGGCCGAATAGGGCCATCACGAATCTTTCGACGACTGTCTTGGCGCTACCGCTGTCTTCACCCGGCACGAACACGTCGCCCAGGTGGAAGACGTCCGAGACACGCTGGCCATATGCGTCGTCGACCTCGTTGTGATCCAGAGCGATCAGGTCTATCGCTTCCTTTTCGGCGGCGTCGTCCTCGACGATGCTCGTGCCGTGCCCCTTGATCTTCTTTATTAGCTGCCTTCGGCGCTCGTCCTTGTCCGAGAACACCGACACCTGAACGAATTTGCGGCCGTAGACCTCGCGAAGAAGGGTGATTTCCTCCTCCCGCTTCAGTTGGCGGACGATGTAGGCCGTACCGAGAGCAGGCTGATCGGGTCCGACATTGTTGATTTTCGCGCGTACCCGGCGGATTTCGCTGATCGCCAGACATGCAAGCGCTGAGTGGTTGTTTACGCCGCGTCGGACGAGATCGGCTTGCTTGATCAAGGATCGATATCGGCTGCCATACGTGGAGTCGTCGACAACCACCTGCGGAAGGACGTCCTGCATGACGCGAGTGATGTGGATCACCTCGCTCGCATAGTGGACTTTGGCGAGCGCATCCTGCAAGAAGCCGATGATCGCGTTCAGGTCGATACCGATAGGTCCGACGAGTCCAATTACAATCTCGGGATTATCGACGACGGCAGTTGCCATAAGGTCTCCTTAACGGGAACTTTAAATGTGAGGCGCAATTATCATATCGGCTCCTAACTATTCGATGTATATTCGAGTCGGGGTTGTCTTGGAGGTGAGGACATGACTGCAAATGTTGCCAGAATGGAAACATCCACAAGCAAAGAGCGTGGAGACGAGCTGCGTACCATTATGCTGAACGCGGTGCAGAACGTTCTTCAACGGCCGGAAACATTGCGGGGGCCGTACGTCATTCGCGATGCCGACCTGAAAAATCCGAAATCATCGACGCGATAAATAGTAGCGGCGGATTGATCCGTAGAAGCAAAAATAGGTTCTCGTCGATCCGGTATGGGCCAAACCTATATCTGGTGACGACGTCACCTGCACCAGTGCACGCGCCCTCGACGAATCCAGAAATGCGACCGGCATCCTTTCTGCCTCCAGACCGATGGATGGAGCGTGGGTCGACGTGCATCGTCGATGGTCACGTCCCAGCGCGGTTTCGCTTCCGCGGCTACCAGCAGTTCTACCGTATCGCCGCATCCGCAGGGGCAGCGCATTCCCACGGTCCAATTCTCTCCGTCGTCGATCGTGAGAAGCAGGTCGCGACACGGCAGCGTCTCCGGGAGCGCGTCGCCATTCATGACCCGAATCTTCCTGGGCGGACCATATCGATCCCAGAGCCTGAGAAGCCACGTTACAATCTTCATTCTGGCTTCCTCCGCTTTCGAAAGGCCGGCATACCGAGCAGCGGTTCCTGGTACCCGCGTCCAAGCATGGCGTCGTCGCCCGCATGCTGGAAATTGTCTTCGGCGTAGTGGTCCTCGTCGCAGGCCGCCAGGCTGAACATCGTCCGCGCATATAGCCGGTTCGGTTCCTGACGATATGGAAACGCGCGCGCGACAAACTCGCCTACGACAGTCGACGCGGCCCGCATGTTAAGCGAGATTACGGATGGCGCCTCCTCCTGGAGGCCCTTGATGTAGCCTTCCCTGACCTCGTCGGCAAAGGCGTCGGGATCGGTCTTGCGCAGGTCCTCGTCGCGGAGACCCTTGGGCGTATAGATGCCGCGATCAAACAGGGTCGAGCCCCCCGGCTGGACATAGTCGATCCGGCCGCAGACGTCGGCGATCGCGGGCATTTCGTCCTTCACGAATGTCGGGATCACGACCCCGACGTCGAACAGGGGGATGAGAAAGGCCGCGGCGATCTTGTCGGCGAACATGCGTCCTTCCTGACTGTCGACGCAGCAGAAGATGACGTCGCACTGTGCGACGGCTTCGATCGCCTCGCGCGTCCCGACTTCGAGCGGTAGCGCACGAGCGACGACCGGGCCGCGATAGGACTCGATCGCCTCGGCAAACATCTCGACCTTGAAACGCTCGTTTTCCGCATCGGCCAGCGTCGAGTTCAGGACCCTGTTGAGGTTCTTCTTCTCGACCTTGTCGGGGTCGACCAGGAGCACGTGGCCGAAACCCAGTCTCGCGACCTGTTCGCCGACGATCGAGCCGGTACCCGAGACGCCGATGGTGGCGGCCGAGAGCCGGCCGAGTTCCAATGTCATACCGCTGGTGAAGGCCAGGCAGCGTCGAGGAAGGTTACCATTCGCGATCTCTTCCGACCACCAGTACCTGATATCGTCGCCGCCGACCGTGACGAGATCCACGGTTTCGCATTCCATGTCCGGCGAATAGAGCCGGGCCCGGACGGCGCCGTCCGGCGTCATGACGGCGGAGCCGTGGCGATCGCCGAACGCCTGGAAGATGCCGGGAATGACCCGTTCGTCACTCTTGTCGTCAACCTCGGAGAAGTCGAGCCATCCGCCGGGATGGGAATGAAGCAGGATGATCGTCAGTCCTTCCCGTTCGGCGACATCGATGGCAGTCTCGATATAGGATCCGGGCCAGACGATTGCGTCCACAGCCCGATACGAGCAGGCTTCGTGCGGAACGGGGATTACCTTCCTGACGACGAGCCTGCGACGCGGGGCGGGCGATTGCGAGCATACGAGAACGGTAGCGGCTTCGAGGCCGTCCCCAGGAAACAGGTGTCTCATGAGCATCGCGTGGGTGACGCCGGCCATAGCGAGGGTGACGGCGGACTTCACTGGCCGACCTCCTTCGCGATCGCGGATTCCACGAGCGCGAGATGAGTGATGACATTGTCCTTGAGCGGATTCCAGACCGAACCCGCACCGCGGTGGCGAGACCAACGCTGGAACGATGTGCCGGCGATGGCCTGAGAGCTGTCCGTCGCGGCGATCGCGCCGCCCGATGTCAACTGAAGCGGCGGATTGACGTAGAACATGTCGATCTGCGCTTCCGGATAAGACGCGGGCAGGTGGAGCGCGAGGGTCGTCGAGGAAACGGTGTACCCCTGCGGAACTACGTAGCCGTGGACGATCAGCCACCTGAATTTGCCTTCCACACGCGTCTCCCAGACCAGGCCAAGGGAATCGAGATAGTCCTCGTCGACCTCGAGAAGTGCGAAGTCCTGGCGAGGCGCTGAGCGCGCCTCGCCGTTGTTTACGTCCTTGGCCGTAAGGCGGACCTTTTCGATACCCGGCGTCGCCAGGTCGATCGTGTCGCCGACCTCGAGCTGGCGCTTGGGTTGGCCCTGGACGCGCAGGACGATGATCCAGACGTTCGGGTCGAAGCCGGCACGGGTTAGGGCGTCGACGACGGAAATGTTCGGCGTCGCGGACATGACCGTCACACCCTGCACGTTCAGTTCCCAGGTCTTGGGTTCGCGACTGCGGAACTCTTCGATGCCGTTCTTGCGGATCTTGATCGTATCCTCGTTCCCGACGAGGAGATCCGGTTCGTCCTGCCGTTCAAGGTAGATCAGCTTGCCGTCGGGGATCCGGCCAAGCTTGCGAATGGCGTCGCCGGAAATTTCGTCGGCGGGCCAGTCGAGTTCGTTGCCGTCGATCAGGATCCGGTTGGAGGAGTCAACCTGCGCGACGATGAACTTCGTGCCCTTGCGCAGATCGGCCTCTTCCTGGGCGCGGAGGCCTTCGAAGTCGCCGTCGTTCATCCACTGCAGGATGAACGGATGCTGGCCTTCAGCGAAGCCGGCGAGCTTGGCGATCTTGCCGCCTGTCGGCGTTTCAGTTTCGGGATCATGATTACGAAAGACGAGATCCGTCCCGGCAATTCCGATCATGATCTTCTTTGCGTCGTTCATATGCGTATCCATGGCCAATATCTCCTTGGCAGGTTTCCAAGCACTGCGGGTTCACGTCGGGGAACTCGATAATGGTTCCCATATGTGGAACGATCATGTTATGCCGCGACTCATTCGGTCCCGCAACGGCGTTACACATTTGGTAACCATTTTATCCACAGATGATCGGGGCTATGTCATTCCGAGATGAGACTTATGGGAATCGGTAGACTCTGCGAGCTGAAGAAGCACGGCGATCAAGGACTCGCCGCTGCGGCCGCAGTGCTGCATGCCGAACTGGCTGACGGTGCATGGACGTCGAAGGAGGAGTTTCTGGAGTCTTATCCGGACGCGCTCGTGGAGGATTCGAAAGTTCGGATTTTCCTTGACGTCGACAACCTTGTTGACGTTACCGTCAATTTCGTCACCGGAATGATGCTGATCGACTATGCAGGCAGGATGATCCAGGCCGAGTCCCGTCATGCAGTGAAAGGGAGGGCTGCATGAGCATTCGACCAATTCGCACCGAACAGGATTACGAGGCCGCTCTCCGGAGAGCAAGCGAACTCATCACTTCGACGACCCAGTCCGCGATCGACGAGTTGGACGTGCTGCAGACCCTCATCGAGAAGTGGGAGCGCTCGGTTCATCAGCTTTCCACTGTTTTGCCGGCGGAAGCGATCAAGTTCCGAATGGAGCAGTTGGGCCTGAAGCCTCGCGACCTCGAGCCTTATCTCGGCGCCAAGTCCCGCGTGTCGGAGGTCTTAAGCGGCCAGCGCCAGCCTACGGTCGACCAGATCCGCGCCCTTCACACCCATCTGCGGATACCGATCGAGCTGCTCGTCGGTGGTATAAAGCACGAGCCGCCGGGCGGCCGAGCCCCATCCGCCGCCGCGGTCGAGAAGCTGAGGAAGCTCGGCGTCATGACGGCCAAGGAGACGATCGAGGCGTTCATGGCCAGAGCCAGATCGACCGTTCCCAATGTGGCGATACTCAGAAAGACTAGAACGGACAGGACGAACGCCAAGACCGATTTCGGCGCTCTGGAGGCATGGTGTGCCGCCGTCATGATCAAGGCCGAGGGGGCGCGGGTACCTGCCGGCGCGACCCATGACGGCGAACGATCGGCTAGGGCACTTGCTCAGATCAGCCGTGCGTCCGATTGGCCGCAGAAACTGGTGGAATATCTCACGAGCATCGGCGTCGTCCTGGTCGTCCTGGAGCACCTGCCCGGAACATACCTTGACGGTGCAGCGATGCGCCGCGCCGACGGCGTCCCCGTGATCGCAATCACTGTTCGGCACGATCGTCTGGACAATTTTTGGTTCACCCTGTTGCACGAATTCGCGCATGTCGTACTTCACCTCAACAGCGATCTGCCGGTCATACTGGACGATCTGGACGTCAACAGCACGGACGGGATTGAGGCGCAGGCCGACGAATTCGCACGCAACGCTCTTATCCCATCGAACATATGGTCCAGTCGAACGAAGGGAAACATGGGCGGCGCCGAGCTGATGGCGATCGCAAATGCCGCTGGCGTCGATGTATCGGTTGCGGCCGGGCGTTGGCGTTTCGATAGTGGCGACTATCGGAAGTTCGCGCGCCTCCTCGGCCGGGGCGAGGTTAAGAAGCATTTCAACGGGCGCTGATGGCGCCTTAGTCCTTCGAGGCGGACGTGCGATTGACAACGCGGTTCCGTTCGACCACCTTTGCGACCTGGATCGCGCAAACCAGATCAATGCGCTTTCAAGCTCACAACATCATAGCAGGGCTCGTTCGAGCGCCTGCAAGAAACGTCGCCCATACCTTTCAAGCTTCGTCTGGCCGACACCCGATATCTCGAGCATCTCCTCCAGGCTACCTGGACGCCGGGTGGCGAATGCGAGAAGCGTGGTGTCCGGGAATACGACGTATGGAGCGACGCCCATCTCCTTGGCGATGGTCAGACGCTCCTGGCGGAGAACCTCGAAGACCTCTCGATCATCTGCCGAGAGGCCAGATCTCGAATCCGTTCTTGTACGGTCCGCGGCCCGCTGCGAGGCGCGGGAAACCGAACGGTCACGTCTGAGTACCACCTGGCGCTCTTTCTTGAAAACGGCGGCGGCGTCTTCCTGAAGCTTCATGGCGCCGAACCCGTCATGTTCCACTCTGATCAGGCCGAGCGTCAGGAGTTGCCTGTACACGGACTGCCAGGCCGGAGGACTAAGTTCCCTGCCTGCTCCGAACACCGGGAGATCGACATGTCCGAACCGTTTCGTCTTCTCGTTGATTTTCCCGGTGAGCACGTCGACTACATGACCGACGCCGAAACGCTCGCCGGTACGATAGATTGCGGCGAGAGCCTTGATGGCGACCTCCGTGCCGTCCCAGGTTTCCAGGGGCTTGGTGCAGGTATCGCAGTTTCCGCAATGCCCAGGATGCTTTTCCCCGAAGTGACCGAGGATCGCCTGTCGACGGCAAGACGTCGTCTCGCAGATGCCGAGCAGAGCGTTGAGCTTCGCACGCTCGACACGCTTCACCTGGTCCGACGAGTCTCCTTCGTCGATCATTCGCGCGCGCTGGACGATGTCCTGCATCCCGTAGACCATGAAGGCCTCCGACGGCAGTCCGTCGCGGCCGGCGCGGCCGGTCTCCTGGTAATAGCTCTCGACTGATCCCGGCAGGTCGAGATGCGCGACGTAGCGGACGTTGGGCTTGTTGATCCCCATGCCGAAGGCGACGGTCGCCACCAGGCAAAGTCCTTCCTCCAGTCGGAATGCGTCCTGATTCGCCGCCTTCACGGCAGGGTCGAGCTTCGCATGGTAGTGCCGAGCCCGGACGCCGTGTTCGTTCAGCCATTCGACAGTCTCTTCGACTTTCCTTCGCGAGAGGCAGTAGACGATCCCGCTCTCGCCTTCATGCCGCTTCAGGAAATCCAGGAGCTGGGTGCGGGCGTTGGAACGCAGCGCGATTTCGTAGCTGATGTTCTGCCGGTCGAAGCTGTCCACGAAGACGGCGGCGTCTTCCAGATTGAGAAGTTTCAGAATGTCCTTCTGGGTATGGGGGTCGGCGGTAGCCGTCAGAGCCACCACGGGAACGCCGGGATACATTTCTTTCACCCGTCCCAGAGCGAGGTAGTCCTTGCGAAAGTTATTTCCCCAGACACTGATGCAATGCGCTTCGTCGACAGCAATCAACGATATCCCGTCAGGACCCAGTCCAGATTGGAGGCCGCCCGCGGCGATGCGTTCCGGCGTCACGTAGAGGAGCTTCAGGTCGCCGGATTTCAGCTTCCGCCTGACCTCGAGTGCGTCGTTCGGGTCCTGTTCCGCCCATAGGGCTCCCGCCGAGACGCCCAGCTCCTTGAGCTCCTCGACCTGATCGCGCATCAACGCGACAAGCGGCGAAACGACGACGCCAACGCCTTGCATGCAGAGGGCCGGAAGCTGGTAGCACAGCGACTTTCCCTTTCCGGTCGGGAAGAGCACCAAGGCGTCGCCGCCCGTCATTATCGTCCTGACGACATCATGCTGCATTCCGCGAAAAGTCGGATACCCCCAGACCTTTCTCAGGACTTCGAGCGGATCCGAGGCCGCCTCGGCGGCGATCGATGAAATTGCTCGTGCGGAGGTGGTGTAGGCCATGCAGTTGTCCATCTATCTTTGAAGCGGCTGGAACCAGCCAGCGTCGATTCGAACCTATCACATTCCGCCGAATCTGAATGTCGGCCCGCAAAACATCCACAATCTTCAAGGTACCGGATCCTCCTGCCGAGCGAAGAAGGCCTTTTGCAGGATCGCAACAAAAAATAATTGTCGCAGTCGGGGCCTGGGTCAAAGGGGTTTTCTCCGATGACGAGTGTCCGAAGACGACCTCAGAGACAGACATTTTGCCGGATGCTTCCTCGTCTCCTGCACCGCAGATATCGGATACGGCACCTGATCCGGCGAATCCTTTTTCATTCCGCGTCTCGGAAGGACTCGCGGCAACGATAGATCATGGCAAGAAATTTCGGAAAGAAAGCAGGTTCAGGCACTTGGCCGATGCCAGCAAGGACTCGCGCTAAGATTGTCTTGGTTTTGATCTCGAGGGTGTGCGTCTAAGATTGACGATCGGTGTTCGATAAGGATTCGCCCTCATTGAGAAATGTTGACAAAACACCATTCTTTCAATTGTGACAGTCACTTGCTGATGGATCCTGTAGGCGCGTCGGAGTCGGTGGCGGACGTTAGCTCTCAGGCGACTGACCATTGACGATCGGTGGCAGATATGGGAGCTCAAGAAAACGGATCAATCAAAGGTCGTAGAGATGAGACGAGAAAGCGACAAGCCGTCCGCGAGAATCCAGCAGGCAGCTCGGGCCTACATTAGTGGTGTCGAGGAAAAAGACGAACGCGCCGCCGAGCATGCGTCGTACAAGTTCCTCTTACTGGCATATTACGAGGACTACAAAGGCTGGTGGCTCCTCATCCTTAGCATGATTGTCGAGCCCCATACCGAGTTTGTGCTGACGACTGCCATCGTCTCAGCCGCATGCGAGGCCGGGGCAAAGTCTCCCCCGCCAGCCGAAATGGGTTCAGCGGCATGCATGCCCGACGCCGGTCCCTCGCGGCAGAAGATCGAGCCGACGTCTGACGTGCTTAAACGGTTGGCTGCCTGCGCGCCCCACGAGTACCGCCCGTTGATGCCGGATCACTATCTGCGACATGTGGCAATCTCTGCCGTCGAAGGCAGGCTCTCCGATGGAGACGACCTGTGAGCACCGGTCTCGCGCCGAACTCGCCATCCGCAGACCCTGCCCACGGCGACTGGATGGTTCATTTTGTGAGCGCACGCAATCCGCGGGACAGGGACCTCGATGAACACGAGGGGTGCATCTATCTACCTACGGATTTCGAACTGTCCGAGGGCGCCGATGAGTTCGAGGTTCTTTGTAGACAGATAATTCTGGGTGGGCTCATACCGGGTTGGCCGGACGGAATCTTCACAACATTCAGCCCCCTTGCGTCGATCGTCGCGCAATCCGTCGCAACGGTCGACTTCGAGAGGCGGTCAACGCTTTGCGGTGTGGTGGTTTCGCGCAGCGATCTCGAAAAGGCCGGAGCTTTCGCTGACATCATTCCTGGACGCCCGGATTTCGAGTTCGACGATTTTCTGGCGTGGGACGTCCGAAGCGGTTCCGCATCCCCGATCGATTTTCGCTGGCCGCCGGAGGGAGAGTATCGCGCCATGCTGGGCCTGCCGCTGTTCATGTCAGGATCACCGTTCCGGTCGATCGGCGTGATGGTGGACGACGATGAGCAGGCGGAAATCATTCAGGGCATTTTGACTTGGGACTTCCTTGGATTGAGGGGCGGCCTGCCGGACCACCGGTTCCGCCGGCGTCAGCTCTTGAACACGTTCGTCCTCGCTCCGGGCCACGACGTGAATGACGGGCGGTCAGATCGCGGGCTGAAGGGACTGGAGGGGTTTGTCCCGCGCCCCGCTGTCCTCCCAAGCAGGGAACAGCTTCGCATCAAGGTGCGGCTCGAGCGCGCGATGCGCGTCGCGAACGATGCCATAGCCCCGTACATTTACCCGTTGGGACCCCAACAGAGTCCGAGCTATCTGGCCTTCGCTGCAGGGAGCGACGACGTGTCGAGATTTCTCACCAACACGTCGTGGGCGAGCTTCGCGGAACGAGGAGCGGTTCCCGGCGACTGGCGGCTCGCCCTCGATATTGAAGCTGATTGTCCGTATCTTGACGTGGCGGCCGCTTCCCTGACGTCCGCATTGGGCCTCGATTTCTACGTCGTGGAAGGCCGGGAGGATCGGCCATGAGACTTCAAGAGAAAGTGGGCGGCGGCCTTGACGCTCGGGCGCAGCCAGACCGCGCTCGACCTCCGGGTTCCTGATGCCTGTCGGGGACCGCATCGCCGCCAGGGCGTACCAGCTAACCGAAGAGGATGCCGCGTTTTTCTACCCTTCGCTGATGAAGGACATCGAGCCGTATCTCGAAAAGATTGGGGATCCGACCAAGCGGCTGCTGATCAGGCGCTCGCTTAGGATATTTCTCAGATTTCTGTCTGAAGACGGAATGGAGAGCCTCAAGGGCTCGATAGCTAGCTCCGAGGATATCGATGGAAAGGCGTTGGAGTCAGCGGTAACGGCTTTCTATCCTTGGATAGCGGCTAGCTCGGCCTATTCGGAGCTCAGTTCGTTAAGACACGCCATGATCGTCGGCCATACCTTTCGATGGCTGGGCAAGGCCTGGCCGCGCCGATATCCGACTTTGAAGCGAATCCAGTTTCAGCCAAAGAAGCTCGGAAGTTCGCGAAGAAACACGGCAGTGCAGACTCCGGTGGTAACGATGCTCGCCGACGAGATCGCCAACGTCTTCGGCAGGACGCTCGCGGACGACCTCGCCGGCATTGCCGCGGAAAAGGGAGCAAAGTACACCCAGGGGTTCCGTCTGGCCATCTCCTGGGCATGGCACAAGCGGAGGAGCCAGAGCTCGATGGTCATCTCTGCTCTACGCCAGGAGCCAGGTTCGCGATGCGATCCTGCGGTCATAAAGGAGCTGTTAGACGATTTCGAGAAGGAAATGGAAGCTTCGAAGGCATACTCCCCACGAACGGTGTCCGGCCAGAAGCGATCCGCGGCTAGAGTATTCGAGGCGCTCTCGCAACTTCCGGAGCGGTCCTATCCGGAATATCTAAGCAGGTATACCAAGTCCACCCATGTGCCGGTTCCCAGCAGGACGCTCGCGGACGTCTATGCGGAAGAGTGCTCTTCTCGGGAAGAGGCTGCACGGCTTCGCCAGTCCATCGACCTGGTGAGGGAAGCGGCGATGGATGTGTTGAAGCTCCATGTGTCCGTGTTCAACGCGCTCGGACCGGCGAGAGAACAATGCCTTGACGGTATTATCGAGCCGGACAGAAGGGAGGCATTGGGCGCGATATCGGTATTGCTCCAAGCAGAGATGAAAAGTCTGCGGCAGACCGGGCATAGTCAGTTTTCAACCAGAGGCGTCCGATTTGATCGCAAGACGGTGGACGATGCGCTGGAGGCGGCTCGGCGCCCGGAGACGTGGCGGCTGGCAGGCGTTTCCGCTTTCCTACCCAACAAGAACATTCTGTCGCTCCAGGAGGTCCGCGCGCTGCTCGTCTACGGGATCGGCGCCTCGCGCGCGGCATGCCTGGCAGCAAAGGTCGTCTTTTGCTGTGAAACCGCATGGAATCGGAGTTCCATCGACCGCATACCTTCGCAGCCGTTCGTGTTTAAGATCGACGGCCAGTATGGCATAGCCAGCGCGGCCTTTCTCGCCGTCTTTAAGAAGCGGGCGGGCCACGACGTCGTGGCTCTGCTCGAACGTAGGACGAAGCTAGGTGAAACCGCCCGTGACAACATATGGGCTGTATGGGAGGAAGCGGAACGGGAGGGGCGTTGGAAGCCCTCGGATGGTCGTTGTTCGATCGATGCCGACAGTACCGCTTACGAGGCCCTCGAACTCATCCGTCCGCTCGTTTCCGCTCTCGACGATTTCAAACTGGCCCGGCAAGAGAGCGACCGCTTCTTTAAATTCCTGAAATGGGAAGGCGGCGTGACCATCGACGACGGAGAGATCGGCTTCGCCTTCAAGGAAGGTCCCCTTTCGAAACCCGGCGTCACGTTTCCGGTCATCCGGAAGACAGTGCTCCAGTTGAAGCTTCGAAAGGTCGGATCGGTTGAGGGCCTTCGTGCTGGAGCCGGCCATGCGGGCACCCAGGTGCTCATGCCGTACTATCTGAATTCCCCACACCTGATCCGCGAGCTGGAGCAGTCCACCAGGTTTTTTCAGAACGCGCTCCAGGCGATCGTCGGTTCCGAGGTGGGGCCCTCCCTACAAGTCGTCATGTCGCCGGAAGATCAAGAGTGGTTCTACAATCTGGCCCGCGCGTCCGGCGTGGCAAGCGCGGTCGGATACGACGTATCGGTACCGTTTTCAGGCGCGTCTGTTTTTACGTTCGAACCCACGAACGACAGTATCACCGAACTTCTGTCTCTGGAGCTGTCTCTCGCGCGGCAGGAGGCTGCGGCGTCTCCGCGGCTCTGGTCGCTCGTCGGTATTCCCTTGACCGGGTACGTCAAAGCGATCCGCGCTTGGTTGCGCGAGGTGGGCCTCGACGAATTGGTGACGGAAATCGAGAAGCAGCTTCTCTCCGACGTCGACGAGGGGCGTACGGTCCTTCAAAAGATCTTCTAGGAAAAATCATGATCAGTCTTTCTGAATATCAGCAGACTCTCATTGGCAAGTTCATTCCTGCCGCCATCATTGCGACCCGCCCCGATACGCCCGACCGCAGGAACAGCAGGACAGGCTGGTGCACGGGAGCCGATCGCGATCTCCTTCACAACTGCTGGAAATTCCAGATCGCCGACACGTCGAAGCGACGCAAGGGGGCGACGCAGATCGTTTCGTTCGACGTTCCAATCGATTTTCCCTGTCTGAATCTCGCGGACGAGGCATGCACCTCGGATCGGCTGACGAAGAAGCTGTTGATCCTTTCCTGCGCGACGACCGGACCGAGGGACTTCGGCGACATCGACTATCTCGAGCAGGTCTCGGTCAAGTTCGACTGGATGACGCGATACCGCAGAGCTAGAGGACTGACCGGCTACAGCATGATCTCGCGACATTTTGCCCGGCAGTTCGCCGCGCGCGCGTCGCGTGGAGGCGTGCTGTATCTGGTGCCGATGGCAAATCGCCTCGAGCATCTGGTGGCGGAACACGCACGCGGTGCCTGGAGCATTCCCTTCAAGGACGGGAGGGTTGATTGGCCGCGACTCGCTGCAGACTTCGGCGCGACCCTTGCATCGGTTACCAGATCGACGTCTTTGCGAAATGCGCTGATCGAAGCATTTCCTGAAATGACCTCCGCTCTTGCCAAGAAGCCACGTCACTCGCGCGCTTGGAAGAAGTCTCCTCAATCATCCGCCGACCTCGAAGATGAGGTCCTTACCGATGCGGAGGAATTACTTGAATCTACGGCCGGCGACCCTGAAGAAGTCGACCACGAGGTCCACGACGACGAGGTCGCCGGGAAGGCCGAAGATGTGATCAGGTCGGACAATCCGGTTCGGGTTAACATGCGCGGATATCTTGAGATCCTCGAATTTCTCTACCGGATGCCTGACCTCCATCACGATAGTGTCGTCGACGACCCCTTTGTGGAGATCAGCCTGGACCGCCTTGTCGAGAAGTTCGGAAAGGATCCGGGTAGGACGCCGACGCTCCTGCCTGAAGACATGCTCCGGGTAATGGTCGTCGCCGCGCGCTGGGTCGTATCATACGGTCCCTACGTCGCAGCCTGCTATCGGGAGTTCATGACCGCCCGCACATCTGACCGAGCTCCTCGTCCACACAAGGCCTTTACGGCTATTCCGACGGGTGCGCCGATTGTCAAGCTTGCCTGGTCTTATGGTCAGTCGAAGAACCGTCGCCCCAACGAACTTCTGCTCGGACAGGCTTTGCGTTACCTGCTTGCCGCATGCGCCATTCTCGTAGCGAGCTTTGCAGCGCGCCGTAATGTCGGCGTATCGAGTTTGCATCTCGGCTGTCTCTTCGAGGACGCGCCGGGATTGCATCGCATGACGCTCTACATCGCGAAGACCAAGCAGGACTATGTCGACGTCCCGGTCCCCAGCATCATGAAAATGGTCGTTAGTGTGCTCGAGGAGGTTTCCGAGTACACCAGAGCTGTCAAGAGCAGCCACTGGTTGTTCGAGGTTCTCTTCGACGAAGGCAATCCCAACAGGCTTATCTCTCTCGGTTTTTTCGAAACACTGAGTGAGCTTGTCATCTATTCGGGTATCTACCCGCCACAGGGACAGGAAACCTGGGATCTGGCAATGCATCAGCTTCGGCGGGGCTATGGTATCTGGTACTATTTCGGGCTGCCGGGCGGCAGCGTGGACGCTCTGTCTTTGATGTACCAGCATAACGATCCCCGGACGACCCGTATCTATTTCACCCTCGTACTGCCCGGTGAGATCAATCGAGTGCAGTCGGAGCTGGATTCGCGGCGCATGCTCGCGGCGCGGAACCGTACTGCTCAAGACCAGGATTGGATCGTTGCGCAGGAGAAGCGGCTTTCGTTTTTAAAGAACCATCAGCAGAGTTTCAACGAGCCTCGCTGCGAGAAGTTCGTCGAGAGGATGTTCGCTGTCTGGAAGGGGACTGCCTCGGTCATCGGCGCGGCCGGCAAGGCGCTTTACAACGATATCCAGGCCATTGCGGTGCGGGCAATGGCAAGTGTTCGAATAGGTTCGCGAGTCAATGATCCCTCGGCCGTCATTGCGCCGCTGTTGGAGCGGTTGCTCCAGTACGCTCGGGAAAATTTTCTCGAACCGGTTATTGGCACGAACATGTGGTGCATGGCTCATCCGCGCAATCCAGAGCATCTGGCGGCCGCCGCGTGCCTGAAAAGAAAAGGGCGTCTGCAGTCTCCCTGGTCTCCTGAAGGGCGCCCACCGGACCTGATGCCCGATTTCGACCTTGCTGCGAATTCCATCTGCATCGGCTGCAGGTTTTGTGCCGCGTTCGACGATGGGCAGGCGGCCCTCGAGAGGGACGCTCGCGATCTGGAGATGATGTCGGTTAAAGCAGCAACCCCAGCTCTTCGCGAGGAAGTCAGACTTCGTCTTGTCGAGCTCGAACAGGCAATCTTGACGGCCGGGCCGCCGATGAGAGGTGTCTCGTGAGCCCGACGGAAACATTTGAGGAGCCGCCCCTAGGCTATGAACCGACTGGAGAATGGGATCGGGAACTGACGGAATATGAGTGGTCTAAAATGCTCCATTCCACTCGGAGCCTCAGGCTAGACGCTGCACTGGAGCGGAAGATCAAAATGCTCGAACGATGGGCCGAGGTAGGACCTCCTTCGGGCGTAGATCAAAAGATATTGGATGGAGAACGGACTGCTCTCCGGTCGTGGCATGACTCCTCTCGCGGCCTTTGGTCCTGGAAGAAGTCTACGCCCGACAGCCTCACCGGTAGGAATAGTAAACTTATGGAGCGGTGGAGGACCGCTCTGGACCGGATCGCCGGTAGGCCACGTCATGCGCAATCCTCGAAGTCCGAGCGGGATGCGCAGTACCAGACGATCACCGCACTTAAGAGGCAGGTCGCCGAGCTGATCGCCGACAAGGCATGGTTGGAGGAGCAGTTGGTACTCGCTGAAATACCATCCGGACCAGAGCCTCGACCCAGGAAGCCGCACGCTAAAAAGACGGGTTCTCGACGACGCTGAAAGCCTGGCTCGCCCTCGCCGTGATCTGAGAAGGAAAAGCGAATGAACTATGTGCCGACAGATTTCGCTAAAGATTTTACCGAAAAGGGCTTCATCTGGCATGGCGAAGAAATGTCTGGGATACCGAGGATCCACACACCGGATGGGTTCGTTTGCGAGCCGTTAATAAGGTATTTTGCATACGGGCATTTGACCAGGCTCTTCACCTCGAAGCGGTCGATGCTGCCCGATGCCTATACGTTGAGGGAGTGGTTTTGCCACCTCTACAATCTCGGGCTCGATTGGAGCCAGGGTGATGACTTTTCAATGCGGGTCTTTCGGCGAATGTTGTATCAGGCTGTGGAGCGAGGAGAGATGTCCGAAGCTCATGTGGAGACGAAGATGACGCATATCTTCAAATTCTACAGTTACATCCCCTATGCAATGCCTTTCTTGGCGCGATCTCGCCGGACGCCGACGTTCGTGGGGCGACCAGGCGAACGGACTGCACGAGTTTCATCGAAAGTCGTGGGGAAGGATCGGACCTTGAAATGGATCGGCTCCGACAAGGTCGATAAGCCCGATGCCAAACGACCGACCCCGGATCTCGAAGGATGCAGAAAGATCTTAAAACATCTTCGATCCAAATCCCTTCTACCGGAGGACGGGACCTGGGATCGGACGCTGCGAATATGCGAGGGTGAACGCAATTGGCTAATTGCAAGATGTCAGCTAGAAGCCGGGCTACGCCGTGCTGAAACCGCCAACCTGTCACTTTTAAAGGTCGCCAAAGCTCTCGCCGAATGGCGGATCATCGAGACATCAGGGAAGGCGCTTAGGGCTGGCGAATCCAATCCACTTTCAAAAGCCGCTGATGACGAGCGACTGCGTAAACAGATTATCGATGCTATCACTGCCCATAGGGCTAGAGGATACCGAACGTTGACCGTTTCCGTGAAGAAGAAGGGTCGCGGAGAGCGGGCGGTCGAGTTTCCCTTAGACTTAATCGTCGACCTTTTGGAAATCGCTATCTGGAGGGTTCGTAAGAGACTTTTCGATTGCTGGAAGTCGGGTGGCCTGAAAAACCTCGATCACGACGCATTCTTCTTGTCATCGACTGGGAACGGTGACCGTCTGGCGGAGGGCAGCATCGGAGATATTGTCAACGACGCCTTCGCAACCCAGGGCGTACCCGGCAGTGGGCATCGCCTCCGCGCCTACTACCTGACCACGATGGCGTGGCTCCTGTGGAACCAATATCTTGCGATCGGTGGTTATAGGAACGACATATCCGTCAGCAACCAGACCCTTAATCGACTGGCCGACCTCGCCGGACATAAAAGTCCGACTACGACGGAGAGGTACTATCTCGATCAGGCGCTTCTGCTCCATCAGTCCGAGCAGAATCAACCTCGGATCGACGCCGCCTCTGCCACGATGAACATTCTGATCCGTGTTTCGCCAGGGCTCAGCGAAGATAATCACCTGCGTCTCGGAAGAATTATCGAAGCAGTCGCAAACTCTGACGATAATCCACTGTTCCTCGCCATGCTGGACGGTGTCGTAGAGAATTACGCGAAACTGGTCCCTGCGCAGTCGCCAACTCCCCCGAAGCCCGAGCTTCGGGTTGTTTAATTTTGTCCTGTCGAATGGTCGTGCCTGACCTATCTCATTTGCAAATAAGCATCTGAAAAATAATAATCATTATTACATTGCAAAAGTACTATCCGTGAAAATCATCACGTCTCGCAGTGGGGCCATGATTTCCGGCCGGAATATCGCGAACTTGGCAAGCTCACCGAGCAATATCCGGGCGTGCCGCGCATTGCGCTGACGGCTACCGCCGATCCGCACACGCGGGAGGACATTATCGAGCGGCTGATGCTCGACAATGCCGCTGTTTTCACGACGAGCTTCGACCGGCCGAATATTTCCTATGAGATCGTCGAACGAGATCAGCCGCGCCAGCAGCTCCTGCGCTTTCTCTCCGGCCACAAGGGCAACAGCGGCATCGTCTATTGCCTGTCGCGTGCCAAGGTGGAGGACACGGCGGACTGGCTGAACACGCAGGGCATCCGGGCGCTGCCCTATCACGCCGGCATGGACCGGGCGCTGCGTGACGCCAACCAGGATGCCTTCCTGAAGGAAGAAGAGCTTTGCCTCGTTGCCACCGTCGCCTTCGGCATGGGCATCGATAAGCCGAATGTGCGTTATGTCGCCCATCTCGATCTGCCGGGATCGGTCGAGGCCTATTATCAGGAGACGGGCCGTGCGGGACGTGACGGCCTGCCATCCGAAGTCTGGATGGCCTATGGCATGGCCGATGTCATCCAGCGCCGGCGGATGATCGATGAGGGCAATGCGGCCGACGAAATCAAGCGCATCGAACGCGGCAAGCTGAATGCGCTGCTGGCGATCTGCGAGACGGCATCCTGCCGGCGGCAGGCGATCCTGGCGTATTTTGGCGAAGCGCATAGCGGCAAGTGCGGCGGTTGCGATACCTGCCTGAAGCCGGTCGAGACCTGGGACGGAACGGACGCGGCAATCAAGGCGCTGGCGGCAGTCTATCGCACCGGTGAGCGTTTTGGCGCCGGCCACGTCATCGATGTTCTTGTCGGCAACGTCAATGAGAAGACCGAACGCTTTCGCCATGTGGATATGCCGGTTTTCGGTGTGGGCAAGGATATTGCTGTTCGCACCTGGCAATCGGTCTATCGCCAGCTGATGGCGATGGGGCTGATCCGCGTCGATCATGAGGCCTTTGGAGCCCTGAAGCTGGAGCCGGAGGCGCGTGCCGTCTTCAAGCGTGAGCGCGAAGTCTTCTTCCGCAAGGATCGCGCGCCTTCCGAGCGCCGGGCGAAGAAGACCGAGCGTGCGGAGCGCAGGACGGGGCTTTCGGGTGCTGACGGCATGCTCTTCGAGGCACTCAGAGCCGAGCGCATGTCGATTGCAAAGTCGCTCGGCGTGCCGCCCTATGTCGTCTTCCCCGATACGACGCTGATCGCCTTCGCCACCGAGCGGCCGCGCAGCCGCAAGGAACTGCTCGGCATTTCCGGCGTCGGCCAGTCGAAGCTCGAGCGCTACGGCGACGCATTCCTCGATATCATCCTCTCCCACGACGAATAGCGCGGCTGTACTGATCTTTCGCTGCAAGCGATGCGGAAGTCCGATCCAGCATAAGGGTTTTTGGCCTCGTGGATATCGACGACGGTCCTGATCCCTAAACGATTGATCCTTGAGAAGGTGGTCAGGCAAGGTCCGTATGGAGGAAATCGTCGCCTTTGTAGAGAAGGCGCGTTTTCAGTGCTTTGGCGCAAGCATAGGCAAAGCAGTCGCCGAAATTCAGATCTGCCGGATGACCAACGACTTTTCCGTAGTGTATGCTTGCAGACAGAGCACCTTCGCCGATCTCATGTGAGATCGAAATCTCGTCAAGAACCAGATCTTCGGCGAATGCGTCGACCGCTTGGGCCGCTGCCTTTAAGAGTTCAGGTGTCGTCTTCCTGCCCGCCGGCGTCTTATGCCGTGCGAGTGCCTGGATGGCTTCGAAGCGGACAAGGGGAGAGATGTGCATGGCGGGATCGCCCGATGCCGCCAAACTCTTCTCAAGTTCTTCATGGCCGGGCTCTCGAGCAAGGATAGCGACGATTGCCGATGCGTCGATGAACATCAGCTACCCCACATCTCGTCGCTGAATTTCTTCATGTCGAATGATGGATCATTTGGCCCCATCGCATCCGCCAGCGATTTTGCACGCGCAAGGCGTTCACGCAACGGCTGGCTTTGCCGGGCGCGCGCAAGCGCATGATGGAGCGCCGTTCGCACAGCGTCGGTTTTTGTCGCAGCCTTGGTCAAGCGCTGTAGCTCACTTGCAAGCTCGTCGACTTCAGGGTCCCGAATATAAAGCGCCATGATGATATTCCTTATTGCATATGCAAATATCACTTTTGGATATTCATCTCAATGTCTGTCGCGGCGGATCGTCAGCTGCGAAAATATTTTCGTACCGGATCAGCGACATCAGCACCTGCTTTGTGCTAATTGCAGCGCCCATCGGAGGACGTTTTTGGGATAAGGGCGTTTACAATGACAAAAGCATTTCTCTCCCACCTGCAGTCGGAGCTTGCCTCGCTCAAGGATGCCGGCCTCTACAAGTGCGAACGCGTCATCACATCGAAGCAGGCAGGTGAAATCGCCGTTGCCTCTGGCGAGCGGGTGTTGAATTTCTGCGCCAACAACTATCTGGGCCTCGCCGATAATGAGGAACTGGCGGAAGCCGGCAAGAAGGCGCTCGACCGTTATGGCTACGGCATGGCGTCCGTGCGTTTCATCTGCGGCACGCAGGAAGAGCACAAGCAGCTTGAAGCGCGCATCTCTTCCTTCCTCGGCATGGAAGATACGATCCTCTATTCCTCGTGCTTCGATGCCAATGGCGGTCTGTTCGAGACGCTGCTCGGTGAGGAAGATGCGATCATTTCCGATGCGCTGAACCATGCCTCGATCATTGACGGCGTGCGCCTCTCCAAGGCCAGGCGCTTCCGCTACGCCAACAACGACATGGCGGTGCTGGAAGAGGAATTGAAGAAGGCCGAAGGCAGCCGTTTCAAGCTGATTGCGACCGACGGCGTCTTCTCCATGGACGGCATCATCGCCAATCTCCAGGGCGTCTGCGATCTTGCGGAAAAGTACGGCGCGATGGTCATGGTGGATGACAGCCACGCCATCGGTTTCGTCGGCGGCCATGGTCGCGGTTCGCCGGAATATTGTGGCGTCGAAGGCCGGGTTGATATCATCACCGGCACCCTCGGCAAGGCACTTGGCGGCGCATCCGGCGGTTATACATCGGCGAAGGCCGAGATCGTCGAATGGTTGCGGCAGCGCTCGCGTCCCTATCTCTTCTCCAACACGCTGGCGCCGGTCATTGCGGCTGCATCGCTGAAGGTTTTCGACCTCATCGACAATGGCGATGCGCTGCGCGAGCGGCTGTCAGCCAATGCGTCGCTCTTCCGCTCCGAGATGACAAAGCTTGGCTTCACACTCGCCGGCGAGGGACATCCGATCATCCCCGTCATGCTGGGGGATGCGAAGCTCGCGCAGGATATGGCGGCGCTGATGCTGAAGAAGGGCGTCTATGTGATCGGCTTCTCCTTCCCCGTCGTGCCGAAGGGGCAGGCACGCATCCGCACGCAGATGTCGGCAGCGCATTCGAAAGCGGATGTGGAGCGGGCGATTGCGGCCTTTGCCGAAGCCGGCCGCGAACTCGGCGTGATTTGAAGAGCAATTGACGGTGTGCCATGTGGCCCCCTCATCCGCCCTTGCGGGCACCTTCTCCCCGCCGGGGAGAAGGGGAGGGTCGGCCTCGGCGAAAGCCAAAAGGAAAAGCGATGTCCAACATGATGAAAGCACTGGTCAAGGCCAAGCCTGAAGTCGGCCTCTGGATGGAGAATGTGCCGGTGCCGGAAGTCGGCCCGAACGACGTGCTGATCCGCGTGAAGAAATCGGCGATCTGCGGCACGGACGTGCATATCTGGAACTGGGACCAGTGGGCGCAGAAAACCATTCCGGTGCCGATGGTGGTTGGTCACGAATTCTCCGGCGAGATCGCCGAGATCGGTTCTGCCGTCACCAGATATCGCGTCGGCGAGCGTGTTTCCGGCGAGGGTCATATCGTCTGCGGCAAATGCCGCAACTGTCGGGCGGGCAGGGGGCATCTCTGCCGCAATACGCTCGGCGTCGGAGTCAACCGGCCGGGTTCCTTCGGCGAATTCGTCTGCATTCCGGAAGCCAATGTCGTCGCCATTCCCGACGATATTCCCGATGAGATCGCAGCGATCTTCGATCCGTTCGGCAATGCGGTTCACACCGCGCTCTCCTTCGATCTCGTCGGCGAAGACGTGCTGGTGACGGGTGCGGGGCCGATCGGCATCATGGGCGCGCTTGTCGCCAAGCGCTCCGGCGCGCGCAAGGTTGTCATCACGGACATCAATCCGAATCGTCTCGATCTCGCCCGCAAGCTCGGCATCGATCACGTCGTGGACGCCTCGAAGGAAAATCTTGCCGATGTGATGAAATCGATCGGCATGACCGAAGGATTCGACGTCGGCCTTGAAATGTCCGGTGCCGCGCCCGCCTTCCGCGACATGATCGACAAGATGAACAATGGCGGCAAGATCGCCATTCTCGGCATTGCGCCGGCCGGTTTCGAGATCGACTGGAACAAGGTCATCTTCAAGATGCTGAACCTCAAGGGCATCTATGGCCGCGAGATGTTCGAGACCTGGTACAAGATGATTGCCTTCGTGCAGGGTGGCCTCGACCTCTCGCCAATCATCACCCACCGCATCAGGATCGACGAATTTCGCGACGGCTTCGAGGCAATGCGCTCGGGCAATTCCGGCAAGGTCGTGATGGACTGGATGTGAGGGGGAGAGGGCGATGAAGTACGAAGGAAGCTGCCACTGCGGCAATATCGCTTTTATGGTGGAAGGCGCATTCACTGAGGCAGTCGATTGCAACTGCTCGCTCTGCCGCCGGCGCGGCGGCCTGCTCGGCTTCGTGCCACGCGAGAAGCTTCATCTGACGGTGCCGGAAGAAAATCTGTCGACCTATACGTTCAACACCCATGCCATCAAACATCACTTCTGTGCCAAGTGCGGCATCGCGCCCTTCGGCGAAGCGACGGCGCCGAGTGGCGTCGAGATGGCCTCCGTCAATCTGCGCTGCATTCCGGCGCTCGATCTTTCGGCCTTGACGGTGAATTCGTTTGACGGGCTGTCGCGGTAAGCCGACTTTCCTATCCGACGCGGCGGCAACTTCGCGTCGTCGGAATCACTCAAAGTCAAGTGCAGAATTTTTCCGCCCTTGTCTTTCCCTGGTGACATACTAAATAAGCGAAGCAATCGCTGGCGCGGTTCAAAGCCTGTGGATAAGGCTTTTTCCGGGTTTTCGGTGGCTTTTTTTCTGGAAAAGCTTGACGAGAACAAATTTTGTGGGAATCACCGTTCCACTTGAGCGGTGAACTG
>Ga0102588_1000180_pt1 | contig 89374 bp, 81 predicted proteins | sample AraplaMF_Col_mMS_FD_76854 | JGI IMG/M metagenome (GOLD analysis project Ga0102588, IMG submission 76854) | Arabidopsis root microbial communities from the University of North Carolina, USA - plate scrape MF_Col_mMS (SPADES assembly) (version 2) | ecosystem: Host-associated > Plants > Roots >...
AGGCCATCGGGAGAGATGGCAAAACCGGAACCATGGCCGGCCCGCCCACCGACGCGTTCGATCCGGCTGACAGCCGGACCGACCGTGTCGACGGCATTTGACACCGTTTCAGAATAGGCATCCAGCAATCCGGCGTCTGATGACGGCTGAATGTCACGATCAATGAATCCCATGAAATCTCCTCCGACGCGTGATGCGTCGACATTGAGGACCGGCAGCGACTGCGGGAGGCAAAGGGCTGTCAGTTCGACAGGTGGACAATGGAGGATATCAGGTGAGACTTGCGGTGACGTCTTTCAAGGGATGCGGCCGGCTGTTCACGGGAGGAGTGTGTGAGACGCACGCCTCCTGCATGGTCCTGTTCGGAGGAGGCGAGGCGGGAAGCAGCGGCCTTGCATGCGGCAAGCGCTGCCGCGCCGGCATCGAGGCCTCTGACGATGGCATCGATATAACCGCCGGCAAAGTAGTCGCCCGCTCCCGTCGTATCGCGTACCGAGGCGGTTGGCGGCACCTCGACGAGGATAGAGCCCTGCTCGCTGATGATCTCGATGGGCTGTGTGCCACTCGTCAGGACCAGCGTTTCGAGCCGCGGCGCGGCTATCTCGGCGGCTGCCTGCCAGGCGGTTTGCGCTCTAAATATCTGTCAGTAGTTGCGTCGTTTTTATCAAGTAATACATCCGGAATTTCCGGATGTATTTTGTCGGCGGGTAGCTTGCCGCGTTTTTCGAACTCAGGCCGCTTATGCGGCCTGCTGGTATTGCGAAACAATTCCGTCCGAATAGACCTGCCGACCCTGGCAGAAGGTGGCTCGCACTCGCGGAAGACGGCCACGCTCGGCGATGATGAGATCGGCACGCAGCCCAACCTCGATCTCACCACGATCTGTCAGTCCGAGCGCCCTTGCAGGATTGGCACTGACAAGCGCGACAGCGGCAGGCAGCCCGCCCGATCCGGCTTCGGCAAGCGCGATGGCGGCCGGCAGCATGGCGGAGGGGTGATAATCGCTCGCCAAGATGTCGAGAACACCGCTTTCATAGGCTTGGCGGGCGGAAAGATTGCCCGAATAGGACAGTCCGCGAAGCGCGTTCGGCGCACCCATGGCGGTTGCAAGTCCGAGCTTGCGGGCCTCCTGTGCTGCGGCCATCGTCACCGGAAACTCGCTGATGCGCGCGCCCAGCCCCTCGACGATTGCAACCTTTTCTATGCTGTCATCGTCGTGGGAAGCGATGATGACGCCATGGTCGCGCGCCGTGGCGGCAATGCCCTGCAGATTGTCGACAGCATCATTGTTCTGAGCGCGGTTTTCCATACGTTCACGCACGCGATGGGCAGCCTGTTCAACAGTGATCTTGTTGTTACGCGCGATCGTCTCGATATGGCGCTCGACATCGCGATACTGACCCTGGCCCGGCGTATGGTCCATCAGCGAGACGAGATCGAGAGCACCGGCCCGCAGCAGATCTTCGATCACGACGCGGGCATGAGTGAAGGTGATTTCGAAGCGCGCATGAACTCTGTGGTCGATCAGGAGATCATTCTTCCTGAGATCAACGAGTGTCTGGATGATTGAGCGCGAATGCTCTTCTGACCGGATGTGGCCATAGCTGCTATTGGCATGGAAGGACAGAGCCGCATAGGCGGTGGTGATGCCATTGCCGGCAAGCTTCTTGTCGAGTTCGAAGATGCCGAGCTCGAAGGGGAAACGTACATTCGGCCGAGGTTCGATCTCGCGCTCGATCATATCGCCATGCATATCGATGAAGCCCGGAAGCAACAGCCTGCCATCGCCGAAAATATTGGCCGAAGCCACCGGCTCCTCTTTGATTTCAGTAATCATGCCGTCTTCGATCCTGACTGCGCCGCGCGGTATGGTTCTATCGCGCAGCACGATTTCGAAATCACTCAACCACATCATCTGCTCCATCGGGTATCTCACGGGTTTAAAGGCTGATTTCGCGGTCGATGAGAGCCGCGACATCGTCGGGATAGACGGTGACATCGATGCCGCGCGGCGCCTGCACATCGCCGAAGCTCTTGCGGATGCCGTTCATCGTCAGGATGGGCGAGGCTAGCATCAGCAGTGGCGGCTGGCGCTCAGATGCCGAGAGATTTGCGGTGGAAAGGTTTGCGGCATTCATTGCTCGATTCTGCCCTGCTTGTAATAGGTTTCGCCGATGGCGATAGTCTCGCCGTCCCGCTTGCGGATATGCTTGACGCCATACTGGCTGTCGGAAACCTCGAAGCTTGAGGAATCATCTTCCTGCGGCAGTCCGTTCATGAAGTAGCCTGTTACGCCGCTGCGGTGACAAATCTTGTCAGCCTGATCCTCGACACGATAGGGCACGTCGTCAAACACGAGCGGTTCGACGCGCATTGACGGAATCGCCGGCGCCCTGGTCGATGACCTTGACGACAGAGGTCGGCTTCAAGAGCGTCAGCGTTACCTGAAGGCCGCCAGTTCCACAACCGCGAGCAATCGGCACTTCGCGGCTGGCATAGGGCACCTGATAGCCGGGAATGGCAATGGCCTTCAGGATGCGGCGGCGCATTTCGCGCTTGGCGGATTCATCCAGGTTGCGCGGGAGTGAAGCGAAACTCAAACCGCGCAGGGATTTTCTGCCGGCGTCGTGAACCAATGTGGTCCGTCTTCGGCCATGTAGATATGATCTTCGAGGCGGACGCCGAATGTACCGGGGAAGACGATCATTGGTTCGTTAGAAAAACACATACCCGGTGCCAACGGCGTTTTATTGCCTCGGACGATATAGGGCGCTTCGTGGATTTCGAGGCCAAGACCATGACCGGCGCGATGCGGTAGGCCGGGGAGGCGGTAGTCAGGGCCGAGGCCATGGCGCGCAAAACTGTTGCGGGCAGCTGCATCCAGGCTTTCGCAGGGTGCGCGGAGTTTTGCCGCATCGAAAACGACCTGCTGGCCCTCGCGCTCGACCGCCCAGGCGCGTTCAAATTCGCCATTGCCCTCGTCGAGCATATAGGTGCGCGTCAGGTCGGAATGATAGCCGTCGAGGCGGCAGCCGGTGTCGACGAGAATGACATCGCCCACCTGCAGGATCTGTTCACCATCTGCACCATGCGGCAGCGCGGTTGCCTCACCGAAGGAGACGATGCAGAAGGTCGAGCCGCCGTCGGCGCCTGCCGCCCGATGCTGCTGATCGATGAAGCGAACCACGTCCGAAGCCGCGGTGCCGGGTGCGAGCGTATCGCGGACCTTGCGGTGAATATTCAGCGTGATGCCCATCGCATACTGGATGAGGGCAATTTCTGCCGGCGATTTGATGGCACGCAGCACGCGGATGAGAGGGCCGCCGTCGATGAGACGCGCAGCGCCCATCTGTTCGGTAAAGGCATGATAGAAGGCAAGCGGCAGTGCTTCGTCGAGGGCGAGTTTGCCTGATGGGCCTACCAGCAGCGAGACGAGCGCCGCCGGGCTTTCCTCTTCTTCCCAGACGGCGATCTCACCCGGCAGATGCGGCAGCGTCTCGACGCGGCTGCGCTCGAAACCGGGCACGATATAAATCAGCTTATCGTCAGTCACGAGCGCGCCGAGCAGGCGTTCGCTCAGGTGCCACACGAGGCCGGTGAAATAGCGTAAGCTCTCGGTCGGGCCGAGCAGGATGGCAGCGATGCCTTGCGCCTGCATGCGTTCGCGCAGGCGCGACAGGCGGCTCTGCCTTTCTTCATCTGTGATGGCTGCGACGGGATGGGACCAGGCTGGGAGAGACACGTTATATATCCGTGATTTTTGCCGAAATTAGATGCTTGATTCCAACATAAGGCAATTGTAGGCACTGTGTCGACAAACAATCTACAGGATTTGACCATGCTCGTCAGCGAATATACGATCCCCGGCGTCCATGTCCGCGACCATCTCGTCGACGTGCCGCTCGACTGGAAAAAGCCGGATGGCGTATCGATCAAGGTCTTTGCGCGCGAGGTCTGCGATCCCACGCGTAAACAGGAAAAACTGCCCGTCCTGCTGTTCCTGCAGGGTGGTCCTGGCGGCAAATCACCGCGTCCAGTCGGCGGCGGCCCCTCCTGGCTGGGCGAAGCACTGAAGAACTACCGCGTCGTGCTGCTCGATCAGCGCGGCACCGGACGAAGCACCCGTATCGAGAGCGCCACCATGGCCGCCTTTGCGGATGGGAAGGCAGGGGCCAATTATCTCAGCCGTTTCCGTGCAGACAGCATCATTGCTGATTGCGAGCATATCCGGAAGAGCGTGTTCGGCGGCGCGCGCTGGGAGACGCTTGGCCAGAGTTATGGCGGCTTTCTGACGTTGACCTATCTGTCGCAGGCCCCGGAAGGACTGGCCGCCTGTTATGTCACCGGCGGGCTGGCCGGGCTTTCGGCAACAGCCGATGACGTCTATCGCCGCACCTATCCGCGCGTTGCGGCCAAGAACCGGGAATATTATCAGCGATATCCGGCTGATCGCGATCGCATCGCCCGTATCGCCGAGCGCATTGCCGCCAATGACATCCGCCTTCCGGATGGTGATCGCCTGACGGTGCGCCGGCTGCAGACGATCGGCATCGATTTCGGCATGGCGCCGGGTTACGAGAATGTGCACTGGCTGGTGGACGAGGCCTTCTCCGATCAAGAAGAGACACGCTTTTCAGATGCCTTCCTGGCCTCAGTCATGTCGCTGACCTCTTATGACGGAAATCCGATGTTCGCCGTGTTGCAGGAAAGCATTTACGGGCAGGGTAAGAGTGCAACGGGTTGGGCCGTGGAGCGCATCCGATCGGAATTTGCCGAATTCAGTGAAGAGAGCCGGCCGCTCTATCTGACCGGCGAGATGATGTATCCGTGGATGTTTGAGGAAATCCGCTCGCTGCGGCCGTTCCGCGATGCCGTGGAGGCGCTGGCGCGTTACGACGGGTTCGAGCCGCTCTACGATCCTGCGCGGCTGTCATCGAGCGAGATCCCGGTCGCCGCGGCGGTCTATTTCGACGACATGTATGTCGATGCCGAGCTGTCGCTCGCCACCGCCCGTGACGTCGGCAATATCAGGACCTGGGTGACGAATGAATTCGAACATGACGGCGTGCGCCAGTCGCCAGCCGTCTTCACACGTCTCAGGCAGATGGTGCGTGATCGCGGCGGTCCCCTCGGATAATCCGAGGGGCCTTCATCTCGGGTGCGTTCGCGAGCCTACCAGACTTCAGGCCGAAAGTGACTTGCCGCCGACGGGATCGAAGAGGTGCATACGGTTCATGTTGAAGGAGAGCGGCATTTTCGTGCGCGGACGCGGATCGCTCTCCGGATCGACATTAGCGCACATGCTGACCGAACCGATGTCGAAATAGATCATTGTTTCCGGCCCCAGCGGCTCCACCAGATCGACATTCGCCTCAATGGTTTCAAAGCCGGGTTTCGGCGTCAGGCTTGATATCGATTCAGGCCGGATTCCGAAGATGACCGGTTTGCCGGCATGCGCCAGGTATTCCTGAGCCCGCGTCACGGGAACCGCAAGCCGGCTGCCATCTTCCAGGATGACGACCAGTCCATTGCCGTCGGCCTCAAGCGTTGCGATGAGGAAGTTCATCGACGGCGAGCCGATAAAACCGGCCACGAACTGACTGACAGGATTATGGTAGAGTTCCTGCGGCGGCCCGGCCTGCTCGATAATGCCGCCGTTCATGACAACGACCCGATCGGCCATGGTCATGGCCTCGACCTGATCGTGGGTGACATAGACGGTCGTCGTCGGCAGCAATTGGTGCAGGCGCTTGATCTCGGTACGCATCTGCACCCGCAGCTTGGCGTCGAGATTGGACAGCGGTTCGTCGAACAGGAAGACCTTGGGATTGCGCACGATGGCGCGGCCCATGGCGACACGCTGGCGCTGCCCGCCCGAGAGCTGGCCGGGACGCCGCGACAGGAGTTCGGTAATATGCAGCGTCTCGGCCGCGCGGCTGATGCGCTCGTCGATCTCTGCTTTCGGCAACTTCTGCTGCTCAAGGCAGAAGGAGATGTTCTCCCTGACGCTCATATGCGGATAAAGCGCGTAGTTCTGGAACACCATCGCAATGTCGCGCTTGCCAGGGCCGAGCCGGTTGACGACCTGATCGCCGATAACGATATCGCCGCCGGTGATATGCTCCAGTCCAGCGATCATGCGCAGCGTCGTCGATTTGCCACAGCCGGACGGGCCGACGAAGACGACGAATTCGTTGTCCTCGATATTGAGGTTGATGCCGCGCACGGCTTCGTAGATGCCGTAGGATTTGACCACGTTGCGCAGTTCAAGGCGTGCCATTGCGATCTCCCTACTTCTCGTGCAGCCAGACGACCATCGCGCCCGGCTCTCGGTTTGCCCAAAGATGATAGGGGATCGCCCTGAACCGTCTCGGCTTCAGCGCCGGCGGCTCGGTGCGATAGAGCGTCTCCTGCCAGTCGGAGGCATCGGCCTCCAGCGCATCACCTTCGAGAACCGTGGCGCCGCCGAGAAGCGTTTCGTCGAAGCTTGCGGCGATCTCGCCCTGTGACGGCAACCTCAGGCGCTGTGGCTCCGTGCCCAGATCAGCCTCCTCGACACAGAAAATGACTGGTCCTCGTCGCAGCGCAAAGCGGCCGTTGTCTTCGGTTGCCGCCGGATGGGCATAGAGCCGATCGACAGGCATATCGAAGGAGAGGCGAACCTCGTCGCCATCCTTCCATTCGCGTTCGATCGCTGCATAGCCCCTGGTGATATCAAGCATGAGCGCCTCGCCATTGACGAAAGCCTTGGCATCGCGGCACCAGCCCGGAATGCGCAGTCGCAGGGTGAAATGCTTCGGCCGCTCGAGGCCAAGCGAGATCCTGACGTCGCCGTTCCACGGATATTCCGTCTTCTGCGTCAGGCGCAGGAAAGTATTGCCGACCGAGAGCTCGGCGGCGTTTTCACCGTAGAGATGGATGGCCACCTCATCGGCTTTGGTCGAGTAGAAGTACTGGCCGAGCGAAGTGATGAAGCGGGCGATATTGGTCGGGCAGCATGGGCAGTAGTGCCATTTCCAGCGGCGGTTCTGGCCGTGGCTTTCGAGCACGTTTTCATAGAAATAATGCTCGCCGTCGCGCGAAATGCCTGACAGTGCGCCGTTGTAGAGCACGGTTTCGAGCTTGTCGGTAAACTTGCTGTCGAGCTCGATCTGCGCCATGCGATGGCTGAAGAAACCGAGCGCAACGGCTGCGCAGGTTTCGGCGTAGGCCGTCTCGTTCGGCAGGTCGTATTCGCGGGTAAAGCCCTCGTTCGAAGCCGAAGGGCCGAGGCCGCCGGTGACATAGAGCTGACGTCCCACCAAATTGTCGAACAGCCGGTCGCAGGCGCCTTTCAGGCTCTCATCGTCATTCTCGAAGGCAAGGTCGGCCATGGCGGAGAACAGGTACATGGCGCGCACGGCGTGGCCGACGACCTGCGTCTGCTCGCGCACCGGCATATGGGCCTGGCTGTAGGCATAGGTCTGAAAGACGTAGCTGGCCGGGTCTTCGCCGCGCTTGCGCGCCTCTTCGTCGTAATAGGAGGGCATCTGACCGCGCTCGTCGACGAAATAGGTGGCAAGCTTTAGATGCCGGGGGTCCCTCGTCACGCGGTAGAGCTTGACCAGCGCCAGCTCGATTTCCTCATGCGCATCATAGCCGCGCAGCTTGCCCGGCTCGCGGCCGAACGTGTCGATGATGTGATCGACGGCGCGGATCATCAAGTCAAGGAAGCGACGCTTGCCTGTCGCCTCGAAATAGGCGACGGCGCCTTCCAGCAGATGCCCCATCGAGTACATTTCATGCAGGTCGCGCAGGTTGGTCCAGCGCTTTTCCGGCTCGCGGCGGATGAACCAGCTGTTGAGGTAACCGTCGGCCATCTGGCCGTGTTCGAGCTTTTCGACGATCGCGTCGATCTTCGCCTCGATGTCAGGGTTCGGACTGTTCTTCAGCGTGTAGCTCGCTGCCTCGATCCATTTGCCGAAATCGGAATCGAAGAAATGCTGCATCGACAGGCCACTCGGCTGGATCGGCCGCGCCAGCGGGCCGGCCGGCTTGTCGAAGTCGAGCACTTCGAGGAAGCCTTCCTCATCGAGCCGCATATGCTGGGTTGGAATGGTCACGTCGCGGACGGTCTCCGTCCAGCTCTTCCAGAAGCCGCCATTGAAGGCAACGCGGGTGTGGTCGGCCGGCACGTATCGGTCGATCGGGGATCGTGACGGGGATTTCTGGGCGATGGGCATGGGAACTCCTTGGGCGGGCGGGCCGCTTTTCATTTCACGGCGCCGGCCGTCAGGCCGCGCACATAGTAGCGTTGAAGAAGAAGGAAGAGGATGATGCAGGGGATCATGGTGACCGCGATGCCGGCCTGCAGCGCGCCCCAGTCGATGATGCCGTAGAGGCCGGAAGACACGTTCACCAGCATGATCGGCAGCGTGAACTTGTTCTGGTCCGACAGGAAGATAAGTGCGGCCAGGAACTCGTTCCACGAATTGAGGAAGGCAAACATCGCCACCGTCGCGACACCGGGCAGCGCAATCGGCAGCATGATGCGGCGCAGGATTGTCGCCTGCGAGGCGCCGTCAATGCGGGCCGCCTCGATCAGCGCCTTTGGTACGGCATCGAAGGCATTGCGCATCATGAAGACGGAGAAGGGCAACTGGAAGGTGACGTAGATCAGCACCAGGCCGAACAGGTTGTTCTGCAGGCCGAGCAGCTTCAGGATCAGGAACAGCGGTGTCAGGATCGACTGGAACGGGATCATCATCGTTGCCATGATCAGCACGAAGAGGATCGACTGACCGGGAAACCTGAATTTGGAGAAGCCATAGCCGGCCGGTACCGAGACGACGACCGTCAGCACGACCGTGCCGATGGCGATCATCACCGAATTGGCAGCGTAGACATACCAGCCGGCGCCGACATTCTCGAGCCGCCGGTAATTCTCCAGCGAGAAGGTCTTGGAAAACAGCGCAGCCGGATTGGCAAGCGCCTCGGCTGCCGGCTTGAAGGAATTCGCCAGCGACCAGACGATCGGCATGATGAAGAAGATCGCGAGCAGGATCGATACGAGCAGGAAGAGCAGGTAGCCGGCCTGGCCGTCGCGCGGATTATTATTCGTATTGGATTGGGTCGAGGTCATTAGCCTTCCTCCGGGCGCTCGCGCAACAGCACGAATTGAATGGCGCTGATGGCGACCAGCACGACCAGCAGCGCAAAGGAGAGCGCCGAACCGTAGCCAAGCCGATAGGACGAGAAGGACGCCAGGTAGATGGAGAACACTGCCGAGATCGTGCTGTTTTCCGGTCCGCCCTGGGTGATGATGAAGAACTGGTCGAAGGCAAGCATGGAGGAGGTGACGTTGAGCACCAGCGCCAGCACCAGCGAATTGCGCATCAGCGGCAGGGTAATGCGACGAAAGCGGCTGATGACGCTGGCGCCGTCGATCTTGGCCGCCTCGATGACATCGTTGGAAATGCCTTGCAGCCCGGTCAGCAGGATGACCATGGTGAAGCCGGCGGTCTTCCAGACGACCATCAGGACGACCACGGCCATCGCCGGCCAGAAGCTTTCGAGTGGTCGCGGTGCCGAGCTGATCAGCCCAATACCGTGCAGAACCTGTGCGAAGACGCCGCTGTCAGGATTGAGCAACCACATCCAGAGGGTGGAGGCTGCGCCGAAGCCGATCACGACAGGCATGAAGAAAATCGTGCGGAAGAAGCCGGCCGAGCGCAGCGGGCGATCGACGAGCAATGCCAGCGGAAAGGCCACCACGAAAATCGCCGCCGTTACGAGCACGGTGTAGAGCATCGTGAAGCCCAGCGAATGCCAGAGCTGCGTGTCGCCCAAGAGCTCGCCGTAATTGGCGAGGCCGATGAATTTCTTCCGCCCGAGCAGCGGCCAGTTGTAGAAGCTCATCCATATCGTCATGGCGAGCGGAATGAGAAACAGCACCAGGATGAAGAGGAAGCCGGGCAGGATGAAGGCCAGCCCCAGCCAGCCCTTCGGCTCCGGCTCCCCGGCGATCGGCTGTTTGATACCAGTTGTCGGCGTGTCGACCACTATTTTTCCTCGAAGATTTCAAAACCGCATGTCGGCAATCCGGGATGTGCGGGGCGGAAGGCCGCCCCGCTTCGGTACAATTACGGATTGGTGCGGTCGAGGATCTTGGTGAAGTCGCCTTGCGCCTTCTTGATCGAACCGTCGACATCGTCGCCGAAGATCGTGCCCTGGATCAGGTTGAGGAACGGGCCGGTGCGGCTCACGAACAACTCATCCGAAGAGAAGGTGTAGGGCGTACGCGCCTTGGCCAGGATGTCGTAGGCAATGAGATTGCGCTGGTCGAACTTGGCATAGGCTTCCTTGGCCAGGTCCGTGCGCGACGGCATGCCGGATTCTTGAGTGATATAAATCTGCTGCTCGGGCTCCATGTAGAATTTGACGAAGTCGAGCGCGACCTTCTTCTTCTCCTCGCTGATGCCCTTGATAAGCGCCACCGTATCGCCGCCGGCAAAGCTCGATGCGCCACCCTTCGGTCCAGGGATCGGGGCAACGGCGAACTTGATATCAGGATATTTGCTCGTCAGCAGGTTGACGATGTAGGAGCCGGTCATGAGGATGCCGACCTTGCCGGAGGCGAAGGCTTCGACGGCGTTGTTACCATTGCCCGAACGCGAGGTTGGATGGATTGCGCCTTCCTTCCACATATCGCGATAGGCGGCGACGGTGTCGCGCATCGCCGGCGTGTCGACGGTGGCGGTGCGGCCGTCATCGCTCAGCACGTCGGCATTGGCCGCCCAGAGATGCGGCAGGAAGTCATAGATCAGCCAGCTGCCGGAATTGGCGACGAAGTAGAAGCCGTAGGTTTCCTTGTCGAGCGCGTGGATCTTCTTGGCGTCGGCAGCGATCTCTTCGAGTGAGGCCGGTGCCTTCTCCGGATCGAGGCCGGCCTTCTTGAAGAGGTCGGTATTGTAGGCGATGATTGAGGCATCGGGCAGCGCCGGCACGCCGTAGACCTTGCCGTCATAGGTGGCGAGGCGGATATGCGATGGGCTCAATGCTGCCGAATAGGGCAGACCCTTGACGAAATCGCTGATGTCCTCAAGGCTGTCATTGGCCGCAAAGGTCGGCAGATAAATCAGGTCGAGGACCGCGCCATCAGGCGCCGCGCCACCGGCGATCGCGGCGCCGAGCTTCGGAACCATCTGCTCGGCGGTGATCTGGGTGACGTTAACCTTGTCGGAATGCGAGGCATTGTATTTTTCGGCCAGGCCCTGAAGAACGGCGCCCGAAGACGTCCGCACCCATAGCGTGATTTCTTCGGCGCTGGCGAGAGAAGAGCTCGCCAGCAGCGCAACGGCGGCAATGGTGGTTTTCAAATGTAACATGCGGGTTCCCCTTCTCTTATGGGAGGCTCCTCTGCCTCAAGACGAAGACGACGTTAAAGGAGAAAATTTTTCATGTCGACAGGCTGTATGCATGAAAAGGCCATGTTTTTGTTAAAACCTTTTAGCAACTAAATTATTTCTGCTAAAAGGTTTTAACAAACCAGTTCAATGGGTGCGATTTTGAAGGAATCAAGCGGCGGCCGGCATACGATCCGTGACGTGGCGAAGGCTGCGGGCGTGAGTATTTCAACGGCCTCGAACGCGCTGAACGGTACCGGGCGAACCAATGCCGAGACGCGCGAAAAGGTAAGAAAGATTGCCGAGGAAATCGGATTTCGCCCGAATGCTCTCGCGCGTGGGTTGTTGACCAAGCGCAGCCACGCGATCGGTATGCTGACCAACGATACCTATGGGCGTCTGACGCTGCCGATGGCATCAGGCGTGTCGGAAGTGCTGGTCGACCATGGTGTCTCGCTCTTCCTCTGCGCCACCAACAACAATCCGAGGCTTGCGAAACTACACCTCGAAGCGCTGCTCGACCGGCAGGTCGATGGCATCATTTTCACCGCGACGCGTATCGACCTCGAGCCGCCGCCGGAGCTGACCAAGCTGCGCATCCCGGTCGTCTATGTTTTCGCGCAGGGGCCGTCGGACAGCGTCAGCTTCCATCCCGATGATGCCCAGGGCGCGCGGCTTGCGGTCGAACATCTCCAGCGCCTCGGCCGCTCGCGCATCCTGCACATCACCGGCGAGCAGAACTACCGCGCCGCCTGCATTCGCGCCGAGGCCTACCGGGAGCTCGTCGGGCCGACGGCCGAGGTCATGTTCGGCGACTGGTCGGAAGAATGGGGACATGCGGCGATCGAGACCGTCTTCTCGCGATCCGGTGCAAAACCGGACGCGATCTTCTGCGGCAGCGACGAGATCGCCCGCGGCGTCATTGATGCGTTGCGCGACAGAAACATCTCCATCCCCGACGATATCGCGGTCGTCGGTTTCGATAATTGGGAGGTTGTCTCACGGCAGACGCGTCCGCCTTTGACGACGGTCGATATGGAGCTCAAGGAGCTCGGTCACCGGGCGGGACTTGCGATCCTAGGCCTATCGAAAGGCGAGACGGTCGCACCCGGTGTTGAGAGATTGCCCTGTACACTTGTCATTCGCCGTTCCGCTGGCCAACCCGGCCAAGCCTGAGGTCAGCCAGTTCTGGCCGATCATCTATACGCGCGCTGCCTGATTGGTCTCGCTCTTGATCCCTGCTTTGCAGTCAGCTCCGCGCGGCTTCAGCGCTTTCGTCAGGCACAAAGCCGCAATGATCACTGGCAAGCAGACGAGATAAGCGACCCTGATGCCCGCGTGTTCAGCGACAAACCCGAGCAGCGGGGGTGCCAGAAAGAAGACGACGAAGGACATCTGCCCGAGGGCCGCGACATTCAGATGGGCCGGACGATCGGTCCGCTGGGCTGCCGCGGAAACCGCCAGAGGGTAGACTGCGCTGCAGCCGCCGCCCATCAGCGCGAAGCCGAGCAGCGCGACATAGGGGTGTGGCGCGAGCCAGACGGCGCAGAGGCCCCCCACGGAGAGAATCAGCAGAAAGGTCGCGACAGCACGCGCGCCAAATCGATCGACCAGCGGATCGACGAACAGCCGCGCCACGGCCATGAAGAAGGTAAACAGCGTCAGCCCAAGGCCGCCGATAAAGGGCTCGGCTGCGAAGGCATCGCGCATATAAATGGCTGACCAGTCGATGCCAGCGCCTTCCACGAGAAAGGCGGCAATACCGATTACGCAAAGCGGCATCAGCCCCCATGTCGGCAGCGCGATGCTCGGACCTTCTGCATGTTCACCCCCGGCACGAGCCGGCGCATTCTTGATGCCCGAAATAACGATAGTGCCGACGATCAGGACGAAGGTGAATGTCAGTGCGAGGTGGAGATGCATGGGCACGCCCGCTTGACGAACGGCCGAGCCAACGAGCGCGGTCAGGAAGAAACCAAGGCTCCAGAAGCCATGCGCCCTGTTCATCACGCCGCGACCGAGCTGGGCTTCGATGCGATCGATCTCGACATTGAGATTGATCTCCAACGCGCCTGCTAGCAGGCCTTCGCAGAGAAGAATGAAGAAAACCAACCAGGCGGCGTTGGCCCAGGGGATGGTTGCCAGCAGAGCGGACGTGCCGAGCACTGTCAGAAACGCTGTCTTGCGCGCGCCGAACTGTGCAATGAGCGGGGACGCGAAGGTCAGGGAAATCAGCGCACCGATCGCCGCACCGATCAGCGTGAGGCCGAGTTCGGACTTGTTGACGCCTAGGGCGTCCTGAAGGTCAGGCAATCGCGAGAGCAATGCTCCCATCGATATGGCGAAGAGAAAGAAGCAGACATAGATCCGGTGTTGCGGCTGGATGTGCATTCGATCGCTCCGGGATGTGATCGGTTCGGGAGTTGGACCTCAGTCGCAACGACGGCGAAAAGGACAATTTCGAGTGGCATTTCCGAGATATATCTTGTTGGCGATTACCGCAACAACAACCTTAACTGGTTTCTGAGGGATTTGCGGGTTCGGCCGGGCCATGCAGGGACGCAAGCCATCAGCCGCCTCAGGATGTCTTCGGCGCCTTGCTGAGCTCATGAACAGGGAGCTGGTTTCGAAGTCGACCAAGCGACGGAAATGGACGCAATCTATGCGAGATAAAGCCCGGCTTGCTAACACTGGCGGCGATACTTGCCTGCGGATCGCATGCACAATGTTGACCATTCAAAATTAAGTAAAAAACAAGTTTTCCTCTCAAGAATTAGGGTATTCGACGCATGAGAGGACGATATGAGCGAAGAACAGATTAAGCGGCCGATTTGGATCCGCATCACAGCCTACGGGTTCGCTGCCGTTTTGTTTGCGAGCGCAGCAATCGGTGGTCTTGCCTGGTATCGCCAGAGCGCGATGAGCGATCAATCGCTTCAGAAGGAGCTTTCGGCGGATCTGCACGTGATCCAGACCGACATGGATGCGCAGAAACGCGCTGCCGCCGGGCTTGCAGTCGCCCTTGCCGGTGAGCCTGATACGGCTGATCTGATCGCCAAGAATGATCGGGCATCCATTCTTGCAAAATACACAGCCAGCCTGCCGGCGATCAAAGCGCAAGGCCTTCAGCTCATCACCTTCAGCAATTCCGACGGTTCCGCGGTCGCACGTATCCATACGCCTGACACCTTCGGCGATGACCTCAAAGGACGTCGCAAGATGATTGTTGCTGCGCTGACGCAGGGCAAACTGAATGCGGGCATCGAACCTGGGCGGACCGCCGTCAGTATGTTTGCCTCAGCCCCCGTTATCAAAGACGGCAAGACTGTCGGCGTCGTCGATGTCGGTACCTCGCTCACGAATGACTATTTTGCGCCGCTTGCAAAATCCGTCGATGCCGAAGTTGCGGTCCATATTCTGCAGGACGGGAAATTTGTGCCGCAGGCATCGACCTTCGGGGATAAGACAATCCTCACTCAAGAGCAGTTGCAGGCGGGTTTTAACGGCGACCGCGTTCGTGTCCATGCCGTTCTCGGCAACAAGGACTATGAAGTCACCGCCATTCCCTTCGAAGATTTCTCCGGTCGCAAGATCGGTGTTTTCGAAATCGGCTCCGATGTGACGGAGGTCGTCGAAGCATCGCAGCAGGCGCTCTGGATGGCGGCGGTCGGCGCAGTTGTCGTTTCGCTCATCTCACTGCTCGGCTTCCTCGTCTTTGCGCGTTCGATTGCGTCGATCATGAAGAAGACGACCGGCACGATGGCACGTCTGGCCGCAGGCGATATCAATGTCGAGGTCGAAGGTCAGGCCCGGCCTGACGAAATCGGCGCGATGGCCCGTGCCGTTCAGGTCTTCAAACAGAATGCGATCGAGCGGGTTCGCCTTGAACAGGAGGCGGAAGCCAATCGCAGCTTGAGCGAAAGAGAGCAGATCGAGCGCGAGAAGGAAAAGGCGAAGGACGCTGCCGACGTGCAGTTTGCCGTCGACAATCTCGCTGCCGGCCTGTCGAAGCTCGCCGAGGGCGATGTGTCCTACCGTATCGCGCAGCCCTTCGTGACAAGGCTCGATGGCGTGCGCAGCGACTTCAATGATTCCGCAGAGAAGCTGCAATCCGCGTTGAACCGGGTGTCGCAGAATGCCCGCGGCATCGACTCGGGAGCCAACGAGATCAAATCGGCGGCCGACGACCTTGCCAAGCGCACTGAGCAGCAGGCGGCGGCACTTGAGGAGACGGCTGCGGCTCTCGAAGAAATCACCACGACCGTCAAGGCTTCCAGCAACCGCGCCCAGGATGTGGGCCAGCTCGTGGCGCGTGCCAAAACCGGCGCCGAACATTCTGGCGAGGTGGTCCGCAAGGCCGTGCTCGCCATGGAGCAGATCTCCAAGTCTTCCGGTGAGATCGGCAATATTATCGGTGTGATCGATGACATCGCCTTCCAGACGAACCTTCTGGCGCTCAATGCCGGTGTCGAAGCAGCCCGCGCCGGCGAAGCAGGCAAGGGTTTTGCCGTCGTCGCGCAGGAAGTGCGTGAACTGGCGCAGCGCTCCGCGACGGCGGCCAGAGAGATCAAGGATCTGATCACGGCCTCGAATGCGCAGGTGCATGCAGGCGTGCAGCTGGTAGACGATACCGGCAAGGCGCTTCAGGCGATCGTTTCGGAGGTTCAGGAAATCAACCGCCATATCGCTGCGATCGTCGAAGCATCGCAGGAGCAGTCGTTGGGCCTCGACCAGATTAACACGGCCGTCAATCAGATGGACCAGGATACGCAGAAGAACGCTGCCATGGTCGAGGAGTCGACCGCTGCAAGCTATAATCTTGCGAAGGAGGTTGCATCGCTCAACCAGCTTCTCGCTCAGTTCAAGTTGAACGAAGCAGGCTACGCTTCGCGTTCGGCTGCACCTCGTCCAGTCGGGCGAAATGATGCCCCGTCCCCGTCCCCCGTTCGGGCGCTCGGCCGCAAGATCGCCTCCGCGTTCTCAGGAAATGCCGCACTCGATACGAAGGGTGGCGACTGGGAAGAGTTCTGAGGCTCGACGCGGCAAGGCAAGACAAGGTGCGGCGATCATTGCCGCACCGTTTTTAGTGCCAAGGTTCCGCGGATATTCGGCCTCGCAAAGTAGCCGCTAGTCGATCGACAGGCGCTTTTCGGTCTTGGCGTCGAAGAGGTGCAGTTTGCTGAGATCCGGCATCATCCTGACGGTGTCGCCGGCCTGCAGGGAAAGGCGCTCCCGCACCGTGGCGACAATCGGGTCCGATCCGAGCCTGGCATTAATCTGGGTTTCTGCTCCGGTGGGCTCGATCACCGCCACCTCGACGCTCACGCCGTCCGGATTGACAGATAGATGTTCCGGACGAATGCCATAGATCACCTCCGAGCCTCGCGCTGACGAAGCACTTTCCGGCAGCGGCAGGCGTGCACCACCATCGGCAATGAATTCCAACGGTCCCGAACTGCCGATCCTGCCCCTGATAACATTCATGCCCGGTGAGCCGATAAAGCCGGCGACGAAGAGATTGGCCGGCCGGTCGTAGAGATCGAGCGGCGAGCCAATCTGTTCGACATAACCGTCGCGCATCACCACGATCCGGTCCGCCATCGTCATGGCTTCGATCTGATCGTGCGTGACGTAGACCGTCGTCGTTCGCAGCCGCTGGTGCAGCTGCTTGATCTCCGAGCGCATCTGCACGCGAAGCTTCGCATCGAGATTGGACAGCGGCTCATCGAAGAGGAAGACTTGCGGCTGGCGGACGATCGCGCGGCCCATGGCAACGCGCTGACGCTGACCGCCAGAGAGATTTCTCGGGTAGCGGTCGAGGAGATGTTCGAGGCCGAGGACCTGCGCCGCATCGCGGACACGCGCCTTGATCTGCTCTTTCGGCGCCTTCGCCAGTCGCAACGAAAATCCCATATTCGCTTCGACCGTCATATGCGGATAAAGCGCATAGGACTGGAAGACCATGGCAATGTCGCGCTCCTTTGGAGCGACATTGTTGACGACCTTGCTGCCGATCGAGACGTTGCCACCGGAAATTTCCTCCAGCCCCGCGATCATGCGTAGCAAGGTCGACTTGCCGCAGCCGGAAGGACCGACGAGGATGACGAATTCCCCGTCGCGGATGTCGATGTCGACCCCATGCAATACCTCGAAGTGACCATAGCTCTTGCGGACATTCGCCACGTTTACGGACGCCATAACTGTCTCCGGCTAGAAAACTGATGTCGATCTGCACTCGCTCACCCGGAGCGATATGCGGTGATGAACGCGCCTGCTATCGGGGTGCCGTTGCGGCAGCGTAAGGCGCCAGCGCTGCATCAATAGCGGCGAGGCAGAGTTCGCGAGCATTCGGTGCGATGCGTTTCTCCACCACGTCGGGATAAAGGCGAGCAAGATACTGGCTGATCAGCGTTTCCGGGATAGTGTCGGGAAGCCGGGCAAACAGGCCGTCGACCGCCACCGCAGCACGCGCATCGGGCCAGTAATAGCGGATGCGATCACTGTAACTGAAATGCCGTTGCAGGCGCTGTTCGCAGGCCGTGCCGCCGTAGTGGCCGGCCCAGTGGCCGGGCTCGGCGAGCATGATTTCTTCCATGGTCGCTTTCAGCCCGCCAGTGCCCCTGTCTCCGGCTAGAATGGCGGCGATCGCATCGAGGCCATAGAGGGCTTCGCGCAATGCGAAGGTGAGCCCAGGGCCGACTTTCAGGATCGCAAATCCGCCATCGACGAGCGCCGAAAGCGAAGCGGCCGGTTGATAGTCAGTGGAATGGGCTTCGAACAGCAGACCCTTCATCTCATCGAGTGCAGAGATCAGCGTCTGTGCGCGATCCGGCTTGTAGAGCGCGACATTGGCGTTGCCGAATTCGACCCCCGGCTGGACGACGATGGCGATAACGCGCTCCAGTGCCGCACCGACGCCCGCTTTAGCAAAAGCCTGGCGATGAACATCAAGCGTGCTCAAAGCGGCTTCCCGTCGCGTGACGTCGAGTTCGTCCAAAGCATGCGTTGCGCCGCCCGGCGGCGGCACCTCGGTGCCGATGACATAGACCGGCAGACGACCACCGATGTGACGAGCGGTGTCTTCCGCCGCCCTCGCCAGGCGCGCTGCCCTTGCGGCGGTCAGTTCGTCGGCAAGTGCTGCCGGCTCACCGGCGCATCCCATCGACGTATCGAGATGCAGTTTTTCGAAACCGGCCTCGACATAGGCCGTCACCATGGCTTCGGCTCGGGCCATGGCATCCTCGGCGCCGAGCTTTCTCCACGGGTTCGGGCCGAGATGGTCGCCGCCGAGTATGATGCGATTGGTGGGAAAGCCGATAGCCCCTGCAATCCGCTCGATGAAGGCCCGGAAGTCCGCCGGCGTCATGCCCGTATAGCCGCCTTCCTGATTGACCTGATTGCAGGTCGCCTCGATGAGGACGGCTTCTCCCTGCCGGGCCGCATGTCGCAACGTTGCTTCGATCGCCAGCGGATGGGCGGAGCATACGGATGTGATGCCGCGCGGCAGGGGCAGGTCCCTTCTGCCGAACAGTTTTGCCAGGGCGATCCGGCGGTTCCGGTCGATTGCGGTGCTCATACCAGTGTCACGACCTTGGTGAGGTGGCGTGGCGAAACGGTATCGATGTGGCGCGCCTGCGCGGCGCGTTCGCCGAGGATCTGCAGGGCCGGCAGGACGACGAGACCGGCGAGCGACAGGTCGACATCGACGGGAAGCTCCAGATCGCCGGGGCCGCCGAGACCGATGACGACAGCACCTTTCTCGCGCAGTTCACCGACGAGCTTGGCCTCGGCTTTTCTCTGGTCCGAGCTGTAGAGCATGACGGCCGCCGTCTTCTCGTCGACGAGGCTGATCGGCCCGTGGCGATATTCGAGCGGATGAAAGGCCTGGGTCATCAGTTGGCTCATTTCCATCAGCTTGAGGGCGCCTTCGAGGGCGATACCGAAAAGCGGCCCGCCGCCCAGGAAGACGAAGTGCGAGCGATCCTTGATGATATCGGGCAGCCCGGCATCGAGCGCGTTCGCCAGCTTTTGAGCCGATGCGACAACCGAGGCCGGGACGGTCTGGCCGATCATCTGCAGGCTCAGCAACACCATGAGGCTTGCCGAAACCGTCATGACGATGCCCTCGTCGGGATGGGTCGGAGAGCAGATCAGCTGGTCGCAGTTTTTCGCAAGCGCGCTTTCGGGCTCGACCGTCACGGCGGTCACGAAGGCACCGGCTGTACGGCTTGCCTTGGCGGCGGCAACCGTTTCCGTCGTTTCGCCGCTTCGCGAGAGCGCAACCACATGCGTCTTCTGCCATTCCGGCCAGAAGGATGAGGGTCGGTTCAACCACTCTGCGCCGGGAACTGCGATCGCCCTACGCTTGAGGTTGTTGGCATAGGCGGCGAGAGACAAAGCGAGGTTGAAGGAGGTGCCGCAGCCGATAAAGACGAGGAGATCGTCTGCCTTGCCGCTGGCAGCATTCGAGCCGATAGCCTTTTCCCAATAAGGGAACTGCTCGAAGATTACCTTTTCGGTCGTGTTCATGATGTCTCCAATTATTTGACCGAACCAGCCAGCAGACCGCTGACGAGGTAACGGTTGAGGAAGATGACGACGAGGGCAGGGATAACGATCGCAATCGATCCGCTTGCCGTGATCAGCCCGTAGTCGATGAAGTTCTTGGTGACGAATTCGGGAATGAGAACCGTCAGGGGTTTTGTCGCCTGCGGCGAGAAGATGAGAGGGACGAGATACTGGCCCCAGGCCCCCAGGAAGGTCAGGATGGCAGCCGCCGTCAGGCCGGGGCCGGCAAGCGGCAGCACGATCTTGAAGAAAATATAGAGGCGGCCCGCGCCATCGAGCTGCGCTGCCTCTTCGAGCGCGATGGGCAAAGCCTCGAAGACGCTGCGCAGCAGCCACAGGGAAAGCGGCAGATAGGCCGAGACATAGATCAGCGAGACCCCGGCATAGGTATCGACGAGGTGCATCTTGATCATGATCTGGTAAAGCGGGATCAGCACTGCATAGGCGGGGATTGCAAGCGTTGCGACAACAGCAGCAAACAGCACCTGCCTGCCAGGAAAGCGCATCCTGGTGAAGGCGTAGGCGCCGAGTGCCGAGATTGCAACGCAGAGCAGCGTGGCAGCCGCCGAGGTGATCACGCTGTTGAGCAGCGCGGCACGGAACTGTTTCCAGACCTCCACCCCGCCGATCCGCGAAATGTTGATGCCGAGCAGGCGCGAATAGTGGTCGAGCGTGAAATGCCGCGGGAAGAAGCGGATCGGCCGCGTGGAAAAATCTTCCGTCGGCGTCACGGAACTTGCGAGCGTCCAGTAGATCGGGCCGAGCGACCAGATCAGCAGCACGGCAAGACCGGCCCAAATCATCAGACGATGGAAAAAGCTTGGTTTCATCAGTCGAACCGTGTGTTGCGATAAACGCGGAGGACGTAGACGAGCGAGACCAGCAGCGAGACCAGCGTGATGACGACCGAAAGTGCCATGCCGTAGGAGAAGCGCAGGTTCTGAAATGTCTCGAGATAGATCTGGACGAGGATCGGCCGCGTTTCGAGGCTCGACCCGGCCAGTACCCAGGCCTCGTCGAAGAGGTTGAAGGCGTTGACGGTCGCGTTCGTCATGGCAACGGCAATGGCACTGCGCACGAGGGGAAGCGTCACCAGGCTGAACATCTGCACTCGCGTCGCGCCGTCGATGCGGGCGGCCTCGTAGAGATGCGCCGGGATGCTCTGCATGGCGGCGAGCACGATGACGATCGTCAGCGGCATCATGCGCCAGACATGTACGACGGTGACTGCGATGATCGCGCTCGTTCGGTCATTGAACCAGACATGATTTTCGAAGGGCAGGCCAAGTGCGACGAGGATGCCGTTCAAGAGGCCGGCACCGGGTTGGTAGATCCACAGCCAGATGACGGAGTTGACGACGCCGGGAAGCGCCCAGGGCAGGATGACGGCTGCAAGCACCCATTGCCGCCCGATTTTCACCTGATTGATGAGCGCTGCGGCGAGCACGCCAAAGACGGTTTCGGCAGCGACGGCAAGGACGACATAGATGAGCGTATTCGTCCAGGTCGACGCCAGCTGCCCATCCGACAGCATGCGCGTATAATTTTCCAAGCCAACGAAGGGTGTTCCCGCCTGCATCGGATTAACCCGGTGCAGCGAGTCCCAGACCGTTCGTCCCATCGGATAGAAGACCAGTGCTGCCATCGTCACAAGGATCGGCAGCACCAGCAGCAGTCCGAGCATGGTGTCGGCGTTGAGGCCGACACTACGCTTGGCTGCCACACCTTCAGCGGTGACTGTTGTCATTGCGCCATCGCCTGCTTGGCGGCATCAGCGATGGCCTGCATGGCCTGATCAACCGTCATCTGGTCCTTCGCCGCACTGTTGATCGCCGTATTTACCGCGCTCGAAAACTGCGGGTACCAAGGCGGCGTTCCCTGCTGGAACAACGGCTCGACGGTCTTCGACTGCGCGACAAGTGCGTCGCCGCTGGTCAACTTGTCTTCCGCATTGAGTTCGGAAAGAGCCGATGTGCGTGTTGGCAGGAAGCCGTTCGCCGCATTCTTCTTCTGGAACTCCTTGCTGGTGAACCACTTGACGAAGGCGACAGCCGCTTCCTTGTTCTGCGACACGTTCGGTATGGCGAGCGCTTCCGGAAGGCCGAAGCTGCGCGTCTCACCGCTTGCGGTCGGCACCAGGATCGCTTCCACCTGGCCGGCGACCTTGGACTGCTTCGGATCGTTCATCTGACCCAGGCGGCCGGGTTCGCCCGAGATCATGATGCTGGTCAGCCCCTGGGCAAACATGCTCTCGTTGATCTGGCTGTCCTTGAGGCCCGTAGAGGCCGGGTCGACCAGTCCGTCCTTCAGCAGCGACAGTTCGAAGGCGAGCGCCTTGTAGCCGGCTGAATCGGGCGTGAGGAAAAGTGGCTTGAAATCCTTGTCGAAGAGTTCGCCACCGAAGGCCTTGGTCAGCAGATACCAGCTCGTCGAAGCACCCTCCGTTGCCGAGAGCGGCAGGCCGATCGGATAGGTGGAGATGCCCTTCTCCTTGATCTTCTTGGCCGCGGCGACCAGCGCATCAAGTGTCTTCGGCATCTCGGTAACGCCGGCATCCGTGAAGTGCTTCTTGTTGACAAGCATGACGCGGAAGTCGTTGGTGTAGGGAACGCCGAGCAACTGACCATCGACGGTGAAGATCTTGGCAACACCGATATCCTCGACGGCGTCCTTATCGATCACGTCATTTAGTGGCATGTACCAGCCGGCGGCGCTGAATTGGCCGGTCCAGGACCAGTCGAATTCAGTGACATCGGCCGGTGCCGTGCCGGCGACCAGCGCCGTTACGAGTTTCGGGCGGATGTCGTCCCATGACAGGGTCTGAAGATCGACATGAATGCCGGTCTCGGCTTCAAAATCGGCAGCGACCGTGGCTCCCTGGGGCGATGGCATCAGGACCGTGATCGACTGGCCGGCAAGCGGCTTGGCATCATCAGCCAAAACAGGCAGGGCAATCGCCAAGGCTGCTGAGGCAAGCAAAGGCAATATAAATTTACGCATGTTCCCATCCTTCGTTATCGTTGACATTCATTGTCTTGATCGCGCGATCACGGCTTCAGCCTCGACCGCGATTTGCCCGAACCAGCCTTCGTCCAGCGGCCAGTCGAGAAGTTGGACGGCGGCCAGAAGCGCGCCGCCAATGGGAGGAAGTACAGGTAAAATCGCCCGCCGGCCGATCCGCCGTTCGACGGCTTCAAGCAGGAGACGGCTGGAAAAGGTGCCGCCCGCATAAGTCCAATCGGTGCCGGCCTCGCAATGGCTTGATATCGCCCAATGATGCTTGGCAAGCTCGTCGGCCGCCTTTTCGATCAGGCTGATCGACGTTTCGTCGCCTTGCTGGGCGGTTCGGTCGACAAGGATGGAGAGCGCGGCAATACCCGCACGCGGTCGTGCAAGCCCGTTGATCCAACCGCCGAGAGCATTGATCGGATCGGAGATGTCGAGATGGAGATCGTCATAAATTACCTTCGCCAGTGCCGTCGGCTTGGCCCGTCCATCAAGGCTCTGGCTGATGAGCTGGAGCGCTTCGCGACCGATCCAGTAGCTGCTGCCTTCGTCGCCGATCACATCGCCCCAGCCGCCTGCTCGGGTTGACAGCCCCGCGCCATTGCGCGCCCAGGACATAGAGCCGGTTCCCGAGAGGACGAGGATGCCTGGACGGCCGGCAAATGCGCCAAGATGGGCGGCGTCGACATCGTTGAGCACGGTCCTGCGGATGTCCGGAAAGACTTCGTCGATGCATTGCTTCTGGAGAGCGGAGAGATGCGCGACTTCACCATAGGCCGGCAAGGCCGCGCCGACGGCAGTCAGCCCCGGCTCGTTTCGAAACGGTTCGATATGTCGCTCCAGTTCGCGGCGCCAGTCCGGATTATCCATGGGATTGACGCCGCCGCCGAGCGCGGTGCGCAGAATATGGCCGTTTCTATCGGCCAATGTAACAAGCACCTTGCTTCCGCCGCCATCGATGCCGAGGATCAGTTCTTCGCTCATTCTCTTGCTCCGAGTTCGGCGAAGGTCGTATCGACGCCGAAGTTGGCGAGCTCGGCGCGCCATTGTGGTGTCAGGCCCTTATCGGTGATGAGCTTTGCGGCATTCAAAGGCGCGACCTTGTAGGTTGCCATCGTCCCGAATTTCGAGGAGTCCGCGAGCACATAGCCGTTGGCCGAACGTGACAGCATGCGCCGGTTCAGGCTCGCTTCCGCGCTGTCCACGCTATAGATCGCGCCATCAGGACTGATGGCGCTGGCACCCAGAAACAGCTGATCGAACCAGATCGTTTCCAGCATCGCCTCGGCCTGCGGGCCGACGAGCGAGGCGTTTTCACTGCGCAGCTGGCCGCCGAGAAGGACGACCTCAAGGTTTGGAATATTGAGAAATTCCTGAGCGACGATCAGGCCGTTGGTGAAGATCCGCAGCGGCATCGGATTGATGCGGATCAGCCGGGCGAGCTGAAGAACCGTCGTGCCGGCGTCGAGAAAGATCGCCGTGCGGGGCAGGAGCATCTCATAGGCCGCATTGGCGATTGCGCGCTTTGCCGAAAGATGACGCTTTTCGCGCTCCTGGAAGGCGAGCTCGACCGAAGAACCCTCAGCGATGCGGGCGCCGCCATGAACCCGATCGATAGCGCCATCCTGTTCGAGGATCTGCAGGTCACGCCGCACGGTCGCGAGCGAAGCGCCGACGGCATCGGCGAGATCCTGAATGGTCGAGAAACCGTTCGCATAGAGATGGCTTCTGATGGCATCGAGCCGATCGGTCTTCACTCCGCCACTCTGGTTCACCGACTATCCCCTATGCTGCAATCCTGTTTGCTTGCGTCAAGGTTCCCATTCAATTCGATCAATGTCAATCACAATTATGATCGTTTATGATCTTTTCCGGCTAGCCAATTGCTTGTTCATGATCAAAAAGCAAAGGCGCACCGTCCCGGACGACGGCGCGCCTGCTGGAGCGTGTTTTCTATGAAAGAACCCGCGTGGGAACGAGCTTAGTGATATCCAGGCAGAAGGTCGCCATGCGCCTCGATCAGGTCGTCGACGAGGCTCCAGATTTCGTCCGGAGACAGTTCGGCCGATGTGTGCGGATCGAGCAGGGCCGCTTGGTAGATGCGGTCGCGCTTCCGCGTCAACGCTGCCTCGACGGTGAGCTCCTGAACCGAAATGCTGAGCTTCATAACTGCCGCAAGCTGTGACGGGATCCTGCCGATACGGGTTGGCTGGATGCCGTTTCTGTCGACATGGCAGGGCACTTCCACGACACATTCGGGCGGGAGGTTCTCGATCAGGCCGTCGTTCGGAACATTGCCGTAGATCAGCGCCGGCTTGCCGGTGACGACAGCGTGAATGATGCCGGCGGCATATTCGTTGCTGCGGCAGACGTCGATCGGCTTGTCGCCCTCGAGATCGCGGCGCAGCGCATGCCATTCGGAGATCTGCCTCTCGCAGCGACTGATATATTCGTCAAGCGGAATATTGAGTTTGTCGATGAGTTCGGGGCGGCGGTCCTTGATGTACCAGGACGTATATTCCGAGAAATGTTCGCTCGATTCCGTCACGAAATGGCCGAGCCGCTTCAGCACGTCAAAGCGGACCCGGTCGTCGGTTGGCACGCGACCCTCACCGGCAAGCGCCATCAGGCGTGGATAAAGATCCTCGCGTCTGCCATCGGCGTGCAGCTTCTCGTATTTCAGGAAGAAGGCGATGTGATTGATGCCCGCCGAAATATAGTTGATGTCGGCGATGTCTTCGCAAAGGCATGTCGCGAGATGAGCGGCTGTATGCTGGACGCTGTGGCAAAGGCCGACCGTACGGATGGACGGCGCCAGCTCCTTGATGGCCCAGCAATTGATCGCCATCGGGTTCACATATTGCATGAGCAGCGCGCCGGGGCAGATCTCTTCCATATCGCGGCAGATCGCTTCCAGTACCGGTATCGTGCGAAGCCCGCGGAAGATTCCGCCGATGCCGAGCGTGTCGGCGATGGTCTGCCGCAGGCCGTATTTCTTCGGCACGTCGAAGTCCGTCACCGTCGCCGGCCTATAACCGCCGACCTGCATCATCAAGATGACGAAATCTGATCCGCGCAGCGCTTCGCGACGATCGAGAGTGGCTTCGATCTTCACCTTGCGCAGATTGAGCGCCTCGCAGATTCGCCTCGCGACAATCTCCGATGTCTTCAGCCGCTCGGGATCGATATCGAACAGGCTGATGACATAGTCGCTGTTGGAAGGCGTCGACAGCACATCCCCCAGAATGTTCTGCGCAAAAACGGTGCTGCCCGCACCCACGAGGCAAATCTTCGGCATTTTGATCTCCCGCCAATCAAGGTTGCCTTGTCTTTGCCTCTTCCAAATCAGAATTTCTTCCGCTTAATGGCATTAGTATTCCCGGATCGAAGCGCGAGAGTGACATGAAAGATGATCATACCGACACAAGTGGCGAATGGACGGGATCTCCACGCGGCTTTCTGATCGAGCGTCACACGGCAGATGCCATGAGCGCTGCACATTGGCACGACCATGTCGAAATCAACCTGCTTCTCGATGGAGCCATGACCTATCTCTTCAATGGCCGGCAAGAGCAGGTCGAGGCCGGCCGCCTTGTCCTGTTCTGGGCGGCCATTCCTCATCAGACGATTCTGGTGACGCAGGAAGCGCCGCTCATCTGCCTCTATCTTCCGCTCGTCGATTTTCTTGCTCTGTCCATAGACAAGAAGGCCAGGCAGGCGATCATGCAAGGCACCTTCGTGGTCGAGCCCCGTCGCCATGAGACGACACTGCCGATCGTCTCTGCCTGGGTCGAGGAATGGGGTAGGGGCGATCCGGTACGGCGTCAGCTGATTGCCGAGGAGGTCAAGCTCCGATTGCGCCGGCTTATCCTCGATCATGCCGATGGCCAGGGCTCTTCGGTCGCGGCGCCAGTGACGCCGGTCAGCCCCGCAATCCGCCATTCGGAAGTACTGACCGACCTGATAAACAGGCACTTTTCCGAGCCGCTCAGTCTGGAGCTGCTCGGAAAGCGCGCCAATATCCATCCGACCACCGCCAACCGGGCGTTTCGCGATGTGCTCGGCATTTCGGTGATGGAATATCTGACGCGATATCGTCTCGCGAGAGCAATGCAGCGGCTGGCCGAAACCGAAGACTCGATCCTGGAAATTGCTCTGGACTGCGGCTTCGGCTCCAGCAGCCGGTTCTACGATATCTTCAAGCAGCGGACCGGCACCACGCCTCGGCAATTCCGCCTGTCGCTCGGCAAGCGGTGACAGGGCACTTTGGGCGCGAGACAGCTATCGAATCCCCTGGCCAGCGCGCTAAGCTATAGGGGACAGAATGCCCGGACCTGCCAACGATAGAGCGAAATGGATTGAGCCTTTGGCGAGTGATAGCACCAACCTTACCGGCGCTCTGGCGCCCCTGGCTGTCATCGAGGATTTCTGCCGGCAGGTCCTGCTTGCCGCCGGCGCTGACCAGCCGACAGCCGCCACCGCGACACGGGGGATGCTGCACGGCACGCGCTATGGCATCGACAGCCACGGTGTGCGTCTGCTTCCGCATTACGTAAAGGGGTTGACGGAGGGACGCCTCAATCCACGCCCAAAGCTCTCGTTGGCAAATGCCTTCGGCGCGGTCGCCTCGCTTGATGCAGATAATGCCCACGGCGCCCTTGCGACCTATACGGCCATGGATCGTGCGACGCGCTTGGCCGGTGAGTTCGGGATTGGCGCCGTCGCCATCCGCAATTCCTCACATTTCGGTCCGGCAGGAGCCTATGCGCTCGACGCTGCTGAGCGTGGCTTCATCGGTTTCGCCTTCTGCAATTCCGATAGCTTCGTTCGCCTGCATGACGGCGCCATGCGCTTTCATGGCACCAATCCGATTGCCTGTGCCGTGCCGGTCAAGGGCGACAATCCCTGGCTCTTCGACATGGCGACAAGCGCCGTACCCTATAACCGCGTGCAGCTCTATCGCAGCCTTGGCCGAAAACTGCCGGGAGGTGTCGCATCGGATGAACGGGGTTACGATACGACCGATCCCGATGTGGCCGACATGCTGGCGCCGCTCGGCGGCGAATTCGGCTTCAAGGGCGCGGGGCTTGCCGGCATTCCCGAGATCCTGAGCGCGGTGCTTACGGGCATGAAGCTGAGTTTCGATATCGCTCCGATGCCCGGCCCGGATTTCTCGACCCCGCGTGGACTCGGCGCCTTCGTCATCGCCCTCAATCCAGCAGCCTTCCTCGACATCGAAACCTTCGATGCTGCCATGAAACGCTACGTCGAAACCTTGAGGGCTTCCCCGGCGCGGAAAGGCTTCAAGGTGCTCGCGCCCGGTGACCGGGAATGGGCTGTCGCCGCCGAGCGGGAAAAACACGGCGTCACGCTGGACCCGGCGACGGTCGACGCCTTCAGAACGCTTGCCTCGAGTTATCGACTGGTCAGCCCGGCCTGAATGAATGCGGCGGATTGACGCACAACTTTCCCGATGATAGCTTCCGTTAATTGGTCAGGCCAGTTGACCAGTTGTGCGTTTGAGGAGAAGCGCGCCGGGGAGGTCACGATGTTTTCGGCAGTTGAATCACGCCGCCTCTACAGGCAGGTGGCGGATCAGATCCGTATGATGATCACCCGGGGCGAACTCGCCGTCGGCCAAAGGTTGCCGGCTGAGCGCGAACTTGCGGAGCAACTTTCGGTTTCGCGCCCCACGCTGCGCGAGGCGCTGATCGTGCTGGAAGTCGAGGGCTACATCAATATTCGCATGGGCTCCGGTATTTACGTCACGCGTAGACATGCGGCCGAAGGGACTGGCAACGAGCGCGAACCTGTCGAAGGGCCTTTCGAGCTGCTGCAGGCACGCGCCATCATCGAATGCGCAATATCAGAGGAAGCTGCAAAGAGCGCCCGACCGGAAGACATTGCCATTCTCGATGAGGCGCTGAGTGCGATGAGTGGTGTCGTGGATGATGCACGGGCCGTGCTTGTCGCCGACCGCGCTTTTCATACCGGCATTGCCGCAATCATCGGCAACGCGACCTTGATCCGGGTCACCGGCGAAATGTTCGACATGCGGATGACGCCGTATTTCGAGAGGCTTGCCAGCCATTTCGAAGGGCCGGTGTCGTGGCTCAGCGCGCTGGAGGAGCACCGGGCCATCCGCGACGCGATCGCCGCCGGCGATGCGGCAGGGGCGAAGGCCGCCATGCGCACGCATCTGACGAATTCGCAGAAGAGGTTTTCCGAGAGCTTCGGGGAAGAGTTTTCAGGCGAGGAGGGGCGCGGCCATGTGGCCGGGCCAAACAAGGGAAAAGCAGTCATCTAACCAGAGCTCAGGAGGAGAGAGCGATGAAGTTAAAACTGACAACGATACTCTGCACCGCCGCCGCGATTATGGCGACAACGGTGGTCGCACATGCCCAGACCGTGCTGAAATGGGCGCATGTCTACGAGACCTCGGAACCCTTCCATACGGATTCCGTCTGGGCCGCGGAAGAGATCAACAAGCGCACCAACGGCCGCTACAAGATCGAGGTTTTTCCGGCCTCGCAGCTCGGCAAGGAAGCCGATATCAACCAAGGCCTCAAGCTCGGAACGGTCGATATCATCATTTCCGGATCAAGCTTTGCCGCCCGCGACTACAAGCCGATCGGCGTCACTTATTTCCCCTATATCTTCCGCAGTCCGGAACACCTGATTGCCTATACAAAGAGCGACGTCTTCAAGCGCCTCGCCAAGGGCTATGAAGACAAGACCGGCAACCACATCGCCGCCGTCAGCTATTACGGCACACGCCAAACGACAGCCAATAAGCCGATCGCCAAATGCGCCGACATGCAGGGCCTGAAGATCCGCGTGCCTGACGTTCCGGCCTACCTTGCCATGCCGCGCGCCTGCGGCGCCAACACAACGCCGATCGCTTTTGCCGAGGTCTATCTCGCTCTGCAGAACGGCACGGTCGAAGCCCAGGAAAACCCTCTGACGACGATTGAGGCCAAGAAGTTCTATGAGGTCCAGAAGAATATCATTCTGACCGGTCATATCGTCGACCACCTGAATACGGTGATCTCGAAGACGCTCTGGTCGAGCCTTTCCGACGAGGACAAGAAGATCTTCGGCGACGTCATGCAGGAAGCGGCCCAGCGCACGACCAAGACCATCGAGGGCAAGGAAAACGGCCTGATCACTACCTTCAAGGAGAAGGGTCTGAGCGTCACCGAGGTCGACAAGGCCGACTTCGAGAAGACGGTTGCGGAAAAGGTCAAGTTCGAGGACTTCGGCTACGAGAAAGCCGATTGGGAAGCGATCCGCGCGATCCAGTAAGAGCCCGAGGGCGCGCGGGAGCGCTGCGCGCCCTTCTTCCCCAATCGGAATAAGGCCGATCATGTCTCAAGAAGTCCATATGCAAATCACCGCCGAAGAGATCGGCCATGAGTTCGAAGGGCACGCGCCCACCGCAAACGTCTCGGACTATGCCATCGAAGACTGGATTACGCTGCTCGTCTTCTGGCTGATGGCCGGCTGCGTCTTCCTGCAGTTCTTCACCCGCTACGTGCTCAACAACAGCTATGCCTGGACCGAGGAAATCGCCGTCAACTGTCTGATCGGCGTTGTCTTTCTGGGCGCCGTCATGTGCGTGCGCACCTCGCGCCATATCCAGGTGGACGTCTTCTACCACTATATGCCGGCAGGACTCGCGCGGGTGCTCGCAACGTTCGTCGACATCGTCCGCATCGGCTTCTTCGCTTATGGCTGCTATCTGATGTGGCGCTATGTGCAGATCGTTGCCGACGAGCAGATGGTCACCGTCGACTTGCCGCGCAACATCGTCTTCTACAGCGTGCTTGCAGCCTTCGTGCTGATGCTGCTCCGCGCGGTGATCGTCTTCATCGCCAACATGCGCCGCGGCTACTCCGTTCTGGAGCGGCCCGAAGAATTCCACGCTGTCGAGGGTTGAACAGATGCTGCTCCTGCTTGGCTCGTTCCTGCTGCTGATGCTGATCGGTGTACCCGTCGCAATCTCGATGGCCGTCGCGTCCGTGCTCTATATCGTCCTTTACGGCGTTGCGCCGGATATCATCGTGGCCCAGCGCATGATTGCCGGCGTCGAAAGCTTTCCGCTGCTTGCCGTTCCCTTCTTTATCCTTGCCGGCAACCTGATGAACTCGGCGGGCGTCACCGGCCGCATCTATTCCTTTGCGGTCGCGCTTGTCGGCTGGATGAAGGGTGGCCTTGCGCAAGTCAATATCATCGGCTCGGTCATCTTTTCCGGCATGTCCGGTACCGCCCTTGCTGATGCCGCCGGCATCGGCACGATCGAGATCAAGGCGATGAAGGATCACGGTTATCCGGTCGAAGCCGCGGTCGGGGTGACGGCGGCGTCTGCCACGCTCGGGCCGATCTTCCCGCCGTCACTGCCTTTCGTCATTTACGGCATGATGGCGAATGTCTCGATCGGTGCGCTTTTTATGGCCGGTATCCTGCCCGGCATCGTCATGACGCTCTTGATGATGATCACCGTCGCCGCCTTCGCCTATGTGAAGCGCTGGGGCTCCGACGCGCCGTTCGATGTAAAACAGCTTGTTTCCGCCGGCCTGGAGATCGTCGTCGTTCTGCTGGTGCCGCTGGCAATCTACGTGATGATGCGATCAGGCGTATCGATGAATGCCGCGGCCGGCATTGCCCTTGTCGCGCTTCTGGCGGCCGACTGGTATTTCCGCTTCTCCGCCGTCATGGCGCTGATGACACCGGTCATCCTCATCGGCGGCATGACCATGGGGTGGTTTACGCCGACGGAGGCTGCTGTCGCGGCCGTCCTCTGGTCGCTGTTCCTCGGTCTGGTGCGCTACCGCACGATGACTCTTTCGACGCTCGCCAAGGCGAGCTTCGATACTATAGAGACCACAGCCTCCGTTCTATTCATCGTCACCGCCGCGTCGGTCTTTGCATGGTTGCTGACGGTGAGCCAGGCCGCACAGCTTCTTTCCGATGCGATCCTGTCCATCACCAACAATAAGTGGGTTTTCCTGATCCTGGTGAACCTGCTGATGCTCTTCGTCGGCTGCTTTCTGGACACGATCGCGGCGATCACTATCCTCGTGCCGATCCTTCTGCCGATCGTCGCAAAGTTCGGCATCGACCCGGTCCAATTCGGTCTCATCATGACGCTGAACCTGATGATCGGCCTGCTGCACCCGCCGCTCGGCATGGTGCTTTTCGTACTGTCACGGGTGGCGAAACTGTCCGTCGAACGCACGACGATGGCGATTCTGCCCTGGCTGGCACCGCTCTTCATCGCGCTGATCATGATCACCTTCATTCCTTCCGTATCCCTGTGGCTGCCACAGCAGCTAGGGCTTCTGAAGTAGGAGAGTGTGATGCAGACCCGTCTGGCAAGGCTGTATGCGAAGGGCGACCTGCGGATCGAGACGGCTCCGGTCGCAGTCCCCGGTCCGGGCGAGGTGCTTTTGAAAATGGCGGCCGCAGGTATCTGCGGCTCCGACCTGCACTATTACCAGGATGGCGGCTTCGGACCCGTCCGGGTTCGCGAGCCGATAATACCCGGGCACGAGGCCTCCGGAACGGTGGAGTTGGCAGGCGAGGGCGTCACTCTGAGAGCCGGCACGCTGGTCGCCGTCAATCCGAGCCAGCCTTGCGGGGCCTGCGAATATTGCAGGATCGGCATGCCGATCCACTGCATGGAGATGCGCTTCATGGGCAGCGCGATGCGTCTGCCGCACGAGCAGGGCATGTTCCGGGAATGGCTGGTCGTGCCGGCCAGGCAATGCGTCGAAGTCGGAGCTTCAACGACTGCTGCGGAAGCGGCTTGCAGCGAGCCGCTCTCCGTCTGCCTGCATGCCGCCTCGCGCGCGCCCGAGATTGCCGGCAAGAAAATTCTCGTGACCGGCGCCGGACCGATCGGCTCCCTGATGGCCGCGGTTGTCAGGCATTTTGATGCCAGCGAGATCGTCATCACCGATCTTGCAGATGCGGCACTTGAACGCGCAAAGGCAATGGGTGCCAGCCGCACAATCAATGTGGAACGAGATCCAGCTTCGTTTGCCGAATTCCAGACGGGAAAGGGATATTTCGATCTCGTTTTTGAATGCTCTGCAGCCGCTCCGGCGATTCATAGTGCCATTGCGGCGATCAGGCCTCGCGGCACCATCGTCCAGGTCGGCGTTAGCGGGGATGTGCCTCTTCCCCTCAACGCCATCGTCGGCAAGGAGTTGCATATCCACGGAACACAGCGGTTTCACGAGGAATTCGCAACTGCCGTCGACTTGATCTCACGCCGAAAGATCGATGTACGGCCGATTATCAGTCACAGCCTGCCGCTCGAGGATGCCGTTTCAGCCTTTACCATTGCCGGCGACCGTTCGCTGGCTTGCAAGGTGCAACTCACCTTCTAGTCGGTCAGACGATTGTCTCGCCGCCATCGACGACGAGGATCTGCCCCGTCATATAGGAGGAGCGGTCCGACACCAGGAACAGGATCGGTTCGGCGATTTCCGAAACGTCAGCCCAGCGGCCGAGCGGCACCTTTTCAGCGATATAGCCTTCGATCGCGCCGCGCCCGCCCATCTGCGCGATGAACGGTTCATTGAACGGGGTGTCGACCCATCCAGGGCAAAGTGCATTCACGCGGATGCCGAATTTTGCATAGTCGCCCGCCATCTGCCGGGTCATGGCGATGACAGCATGTTTTGTCGTCGTATAAGCGATCATTTCGCGGTCATAGAGCACGCCTGACGATGAGGACGTGTTGAGTATCACGCCTTTGCCGGCTTTTTTCATGATCGGCATCGCAAAGCGGGCGGCCATGAAATGCGCCCGCACATTCAAGCTCCAGGACTTGTCGAAGCCGTCGATCGCAACCTGCTCCAGATCGCCGGCAACCTGCGCGCCTGCGTGATTGTGGAGGATGTCGAGGCGGCCGTGACGCGCGGCGATAGCTGCAATGCCCGCTTCAAGCGCCTTGTCGTCGGTCACGTCGACGACAAGGCTTTCGGCGCTGCCGCCGGCCTCGGCAATCAGGCCGACGGTCTCCTCGGCGTTTGCAAGATTGATATCGGCGACGGCAACATGGGCGCCTTCGCGCGCCATGATCAGCGCGCCGGCTCGCCCGATACCCGAACCTGCTCCCGTGATGATTGCAACGCGATCCCTCAGTATCATGATATTTCCCCGGTCAGTTTGTCGTTGTCTTTTCGCGCATCAGGAAGCGCGCGATGAAAATGAGGGCGAGCGAGGCGATCAGCACCATTGTCGCGATCGCATTGATTTCCGGCGTCACGCCGCGGCGGATGGAGGCGAAGACATAGATCGGCAGCGTTGTGTTCGATCCCGCGACGAAGAAGGCGATGATGAAATCATCGAAGGAGAAGGTGAAGGCCAGCAGAAAGCCCGCCAGGATCGACGGCATGATCTGCGGCAGCACGATCCGCCGGAAGGTGGTGAATGGCGTCGCGTAGAGGTCGCTGGAGGCCTCGACGATATCGCGCCCGAGGCTGGCGATACGCGCCTTCACGATCATCGTCACCAACGCCATGGTGAAGAGCCCGTGCGCGGCGATGATCGAGCCATAGCCGAGCGCAAGCTTCGGCGGCTGGTCGCCCGGCCAGAGAGCGGCGATCACAGGGTTGATGAAGCCGAAGACTTCGACGAGGGCAACCAGCGTCGCAATGCCGATGACGACACCCGGCACGACGATAGCCGCTGCAAAGAGCCCGTCGAAGACCGCACGGGTCCGGGCGCCAAGCCGCTCCATGCCGATTGCCGCCATTGTACCGAAGATCGCGGCGAGTGCGGCGCTGGTCACGGCGATGATCAGGCTGTTGCGCAGCGCTTCCATGAGGAAAGTGTTGGACAGAGCGCGGCCATACCATTGCGTCGAGAAACCAGTGAACTCGCTGGCATTGCGTCCCGCGTTGAAGGAGAACAGCACGACGAGCGCGATCGGCGTGTAGAGGAACAGGTAGACGAAGGTGACGAGCGCGCGCATCAGATGAGATCCACCTGACGCGTGCCGGCAACGCGCCAGGCAATCCGCATGGCGACAAGCAGAACAATGACGACGACAGCAACCAAGGTGACGGCGATTGCCGATCCAAAGGGCCAGTTGCGGGATTGCAGGAAGAGGTCGACAAGTGCATTGCCGATGAAGAATACCTTGCCGCCGCCAAGAAGCTGCGGGATCAGATATTCGCCGAGCAGCAGGATCGTCACCAGCGCAACGCCGGTCATCACGCCCGGCAGAGACAAGGGCAGGGTGATGCCGAAGAAGGTCGAGATGGGTTTCGCGCCGAGATCGGCCGAAGCCTCCAGCAGCCGGCGATCCAGCTTTTCGAGACTGACATAGATCGGCATGATCATCAGCGGCAGATATCCGTAGACGATGCCGAGCAATACGGCGCCGGGCGTATTGATCAGCCGCACATTCTCTATGCCGACGAATTCGAGCAGATGCGGAATGCCACGCGCGCCGAGCAGATACATCCAGGCATAGGTACGCACAAGCAGGCTGGTCCAGAAGGGAACAACGACCAGCGAGACGAGCAGCAGCCGGCGCTGCGGGCTTGCCTTGACCGCAAGGTAATAGGCAACCGGATAGGCGACGAGGAGACAGGCGGCCGCTCCGATCGGCGCCAGGATCAGCGTATTGACGAAGGCGGCCGAGCGCGCGCCGAGATTGGCGAACTGCTCGAAGGTGAAGGCGGCCTGATAACCGCCTTCCGGAGCTCGCTCTCCGAAGGCGAAGACGATGATGGCGATGAAGGGCAGCACCAGGAAGACGAACAGCCAGGCACTGGCCGGGCCGACAAGGGCGGCAGTGATGAGGCGCCGCTTGGTGACGTGGGTCAGGGGCATGGCTTAAGTCTTATCCGCCGGATCAGGGAGTTTGACCGGCTCCCCACAGCAAGGTGTGGGGAACCGGACTGCAGGATGGTGTCAGGCCGACTTGAAACGCGCCATCAGTTCGGCACGGCCCGGATCGGTAAGCGTCACGGCGGCGCCGAATTCCAGCGGGGTGAGGGCGGCTTCGTCCGGATAGACGATCTTGTTGGACGTGACTTCCTTTGGCAGCAGCGCGATGACGCGGCTGTCGGTGGTCGGCGCCCCGTTGGCGATGTGCTCCTTCACCGCATTCTGCGGGTCCATCAGATAGTTGAGCAGTGCATAGCCGGCAGCCTTGTTCGGTGCATCCTTGGGGATCGCGTAGTAGTCCGTCCAGATTTCGCCGCCGTCGGTGCCGAGGATATAGGCAAGTTCCGGCATGTCGCGATTGAGCTGCGCGCCGTCATTGGTCCAGCACATGGTCAGCCATGCATCGGTGGAACGCATCGACGGCTGGTAGTCGGAATTGATTGCGAAGAGATGCGGCTTGACCTTGATCAGCAGCTCTTCCGCCTTGGCGAGTTCTTCGGCCTTGATCGAATTGAAATCATAACCGAGCGAGACAAGCGCGCTGCCGATCGTCGTCAGCTGATAATCATGCACCATGGCACGGCCATCGGCTTCCGTCTGGGCGATCTCGAAGAAATCCTTCCAGCTCGAAAGCTTGGTCTTGATCTTGGACGTATTGACGGAGAAGCCGGTCGTGCCCCAGTTCTTCGGAACTGCATAGGTCTTGCCGTCGATCTGGCCTTCCTTGGTAAAGCGCGGACTTTCGCTTGCCTGGCTGAAGTTCGGGATCTTCGAAAGGTCGAGTTCTTCGATCAGACCGAGCTTGTGATGGGTCGAGATCGTATAGTTGGTCGGCACGAAGAGCGACCAGCCGGAAGCGCCGGCCTGAAGCTTGGCAAGCATTTCCTCATTCGAACCAAAGACGTTGACCTCGACGGCGACACCGGTTGCTGCCTTGAAATTCTCGAAGGTGGCCGGGTCATGATAGTTGGGCCAGGTGGCGATCGACATCTGCGTGCCGAGATCGTCCGCCGCATAGGCAGGCGTCGAAAGCGCGCCCGGGAAGCGTGACAGCACGGTCGTTGCGAGGCCGAGGCCGGTGATGCCGAGGAAGTGCCGGCGGCTGACAGAGCCGCGCTTCAGGCGCATGAACTCGTCCATGAAACCTACGGCGGAAATGGGAAGATTGTCCTTATAATCCTTGCTCATGATGCTGTTCCCTTGTTCTGGTTTATGCATTCGATGCTGGAAAGACGTGGATGGCGGCAGGGTCGAAGCCGAGGAAAACCTCCTCGCCCGGCTCCACGAGATCGCTCTCGTTCATGCTGCGGCGATCGGCGGTGATCAGGAAGTCGCCGAGCCCCGGCACGCTCACGGCATATTCTGCCGACGAGCCGAGGAAGATGCGGTGCGTCACGGTTCCCCTGAATGACGTGCCTAATACCGCCGCCTTGCGCGTCAGATGGATTGCCTCAGGGCGAAGCGCAGCGATGACGTTGCCTGAAGCGAGCCGCTTGCCGAAGGCGATCGCCGATCCATCCGCCAGCGGCAATGTCGTGCCGTCGGCCTCCATTGCAGCGGTGATCCGGTTCGTCTTGCCGACGAAATCGGCGACGAAAAGATCGGCCGGCCGGTCATAGACCTCCTGCGGACTGCCGAGCTGACGGATACGGCCGGCGCTCATGACGCAAACGATATCGGCCATCGACAGCGCTTCCTCCTGGTCGTGTGTGACGAGGACGAAGGTAATGCCGAGCTCGCGCTGCAGGGTCTGCAGCTCGATCTGCATGGCCGAGCGCAGCTTCTTGTCGAGTGCGGCGAGCGGCTCGTCAAGCAGCAAGACGGAAGGGCGGTTGACGATGGCGCGGGCAAGCGCCACGCGCTGCTGCTGGCCGCCCGACATTTCATGGATCCGCCGCTTGGCAAAGCCACCGAGCCGGACCATTTCGAGCGCCTCGGCGACACGGCGGTCGATCTCCGCCGCCGCGATCCTCGGGCGCATCTGCTTCAGTCCATAGGCGACATTCTGCTCGACATTGAAATGCGGGAACAGGGCGTAATGCTGGAAGACCATGTTGACGGGCCGGCGATAGGCCGGAACGCCATTCATCTCGCGCCCGTCGATCAGCACCGTGCCTTCGCTCGGCTGCTCGAAGCCGCCGATCATGCGCAGGCAGGTCGTCTTCCCGCAGCCGGAAGGCCCGAGCAGCGCCAGGAAGGCACCCTTGGGCACAGTGAGATTAATGTCCGTTACGGCGGTCACGGCGCCATAGTTTTTCGTGACCGAACGGAATTCGATATCGTTCGTCGAAGCGGATGCCACGTCTGTTCCCTGCGGTTGGTTGGAATGGCAGTCTGTCGCTGCCTTATTGCCACCGTCGTTAAGGAAAGAGTAAGCCTGAGCTTCCTGCGCGGTATATACCCCGAGAGAGGTATTTAGGCGCATAACGTTTCGTGGAAGGTGTATATCCGGCCCGCGCGAATTTGCGTGGAACGGCGGAGGGAAAGGCTAGATGAGCATCGACCTGGAGACGCTGTTTGCCGCCTTCAATGCGACGATCGGCAAGCCCGCCATGCCGGATGCCGGTTTCGGCGATACTTTCCGCCAGATGATGGCCGCACTCGTGCGCTTCGACTATGTCGTCGTCTTCGCCTATCGCGGCAAAGAGCGGCCGATCGATCTCTACAGTACCTTCGACCGCGAAGAGCACGTCGTTTTCGTGACGCTCTACCAAGCGGGGCCTTACCTGCTCGATCCCTTCTACCACACGGCTTGGGAACGGCGCGAAGGCGTCTTCCGGATGCGCGAACTTGCGCCCGACCGGTTCTTTTCCAGCGAGTACTATCGCACCTATTACGTCCAGACCGGACTTGCCGAGGAAATCGGCTTCTTCGTGCCTGTGGACGGCGACATCACGGTCGTCCTGTCGCTGATGCGGCAGGAGAAGACCGGCGCTTTCCCGCCTGCAGAATTCACGACGCTAAAGAAGGTCGAACCGCTGGTGACAAGCATGGTGAAACACTATTGGGCTGGACTTGCGCCGCGCTTCGACGCGCAGCTTGCCGCAAGAGGTAAAAGCCGCCGCAAAAGCGAGATCATCCCGCGCGCTGACACCGTCTGGCGCGATCTCAACCTTACGGGTCGGGAAACGGCAATCGTCGAACTGGTGCTGCAGGGCCATTCGTCGGAATCGATCGGTCTGAAACTCAATATTTCGACGGGAACGGTGAAAGTCCACCGCCGTAACGTCTATCGCAAGCTCGGCATCTCCTCGCAGACGCAACTGCTCTCGCTCTATCTGAAAAATCTGAGCTGACCGATTGCCGCCGGACCTGCTGTTATGGGCGTGCTTCCGCCTCACGCAGCGAAATCAGCCGTCGTGCCGCCTCGTCCCAGAGGATGAGTTTTACGCAGCGGAGGCTGTCACGAATGTTGATACGCCCCAGGCTCGCCAGCTCCGGATAATCCCGCAAGACTTCCGGCAACCTGTAAAACGGCACCCGGCTCGACAGATGGTGGACGTGGTGCATGCCGATATTCGCGGTGATCCATCGCAGTGGGCGCGGTAGATCATAATGCGAGGCGCCATGCATGGCCGAATATGGGAACGTCCATTCGGGAGGCTTGGACCAGTGGGTGTCTTCGAATTGGTGTTGAACATAGAACAGCCAGACACCAGCCGATCCGGCAAGCAGAACAATTGGCAAATGGATCAGCAGAAAGGGAACGATCCCGACGGCCCAGATGAGGAGAATGGCCAGCGCAGCGATGCCCGCGTTGGTCGCCATCGTCGAAACCCAGGGCAGCGTCCCGGAGCGCATCATGCCGAACGGCAGTCTTTGCTTGAAGAGAAAAAGATAGGCAGGGCCAATGCCGAACATGACCAGAGGATGCCGGTATAGGCGATAGGCGAGTTTTCCTCGACCCGCCAGGGCACGATATTCCGCGACCGTCAGCGTGGTGATGTCGCCGACCCCTCTCTCATCCAGATTGCCGGCTGAGGCATGGTGTTCCGCGTGCGCACGGCGCCAATAGTCGTAGGGTGTAAGCGTGAGGATGCCGATCATGCGCCCGGTCCAGTCATCCCACTGACGCTTTCCGAAGAACGAACCATGCCCGCAATCATGTTGCAGCATAAAGAGCCGCAAAAGGAAACCGGCGGCCGGGATGACGAGGATCATGCCGAGCCAATATCCAAAATGGATCGCAATCCACGCCGCTGCCCATAGAAGCACAAACGGGATCAGGGTTACGGCCAGTTCGTACAGGCTTCGGCCTGTATCTGGCCTCCGGTAATTCGAGAGAATCTTAAGCCAGGCTTTTTCGGCAGCGGCGTCTTGGCCGGCCGTTATCGTCGCATTCATGGTCGGTCGGCGTCTTTCTGTTCAGCTACGCTGCGGAAGAAGTGTTCGGCATGCTGGTAGTCATGTTCTGCGCCGATCCGGTCGCCGGCCAAAGACTTCAGCTCGGCAAACTGAAGGTACTGCTTGTATCGATCCAGCAGGCGCTGCCGCGATGATGTAGCACTTCTATTGGCTCGGGCGAAGTGGTGTTTTCTCATGATAAATCCGAACCGCGAGGGTTCGCTCCTGATTGTCTGTAAATAGTTGTTCGAGCGCTCTGTTCGGCGATGATCCGCCATAACAGCTTGCAACTGATGCTTTGTCTTGGGAGGCCGTAGCCGAGTGCGTCAGCGATCGGCCAAGCGGCGTTGCCGCCAACAGATAGGGTCATTCTGATCTGGTTTGCAGGGGATCCATGCGCAGAAGCAATCCTCAACTGCGGCTATTACAAATCACTAAAGGGAAGATTGCAAACGCGCGTCGGCAATCGGACGACGAATGCCTGCTTCATTGAGGATGCAAGGCCCTCGGATGTTGAGGTCGTTACAGCAGCATTGTGGCTGCATCAGGTCCAAACAGCCTTTCAAACCGATCCAGATCGAAAGATTTGTGCGGCTGCCTTTCGCGCCCACTGTTGAGCTGGCGACCGACGCGGGCTATCAGGACGGGCAACATATTCTTGGCTCCGAGGCGCATCTCAAAATGACCCCGTTATACCTGGTTACGCATTCCGGCGGTTTCCACGCCGATGAGCTGCTTTCGAGCGTCATCCTCACCCGGTTGTTCCCGCAGGCCAAGGTCGTTCGCAGCCGAAGTGTCGAATGGATTACGCCTGGCACTGATCGCGTCGTCTATGATGTGGGCGGGCAATATGATCCCACAGCAGGCATTTTCGACCACCATCAGCGCGGCGCGCCTCTGCGAGAGGACGGACGGCCCTACAGTTCCTTCGGCTTGGTCTGGAAACATTACGGGGCGGACTATCTCTCAGCACTGGGCGTGCCCGAGGCGCATGTTTCGTCGGTACATGCGTCCTTTGACGCCAAGTTCGTCTTGCCGGTCGATCTGACCGATAATGGCGCGCTTGATCCTTCCGGCGCAGGCGAGTTGGCTGGCCTCACGCTGCCGGCTCTGCTGGAAACCCTGAAGCCGGTTTTTGATGCCAAGGATCCCCAGGCCGATGACCGTGCGTTCCATGCCGCCCTTTCCATCGCGCGAAGTTTCGTAGAGGCGGGTGTCTTGATGCAGGATGCCAAGCTGCGCGCGGAAGCCCTTGTTCTCAATGCAATTAACGAGACAGGCCAGGAGCGCGTTCTCGAACTGCCGATGGGAATGCCCTTTCGCGCGGCGATCGTAAAGGCGAAGGCCGACCATCTGCTTTTCGTCGTTCACCCCAGGGAAAACGACTGGTGCCTGACGGGCATACGCCGTGCTGACGAGGGTTTCGAACTACGCGCCGACCTGCCGGCATCCTGGGCGGGTCTTACCGGTCACGAGCTTGAGCGCATCTGTGGTGTCGAAGGAGCAACCTTCTGCCACAAGGGACGCTTCGTCGCGGCCGCTAAGACCCGGGAGGCAGCCCTTGCGATGGCAAAAATCTCCGTAGACGAGGCGCTCTCGTAAAACGACCACGGACGTTCGCGATGTCATGTCATCCGATCCGATAGTGGATCGACCGGGGCAATTTGTCGGCCGGCTTGCGTACTGCTTCGCTTGCGATCATGGTCACCGGCATGATGACTATTGAGGTTATGCGACGTCCTCGGTTACTGCCGCAGAGAAGCTTTCCGCGCTACGCCTATTTGCCCGGCCGGATGCCCCATCCCGTACGGGATCCGGCAGGGCATAGTTACCAGGTCGAGCATGCGCTGGTTCTTCCGACACTCGATTCCGATGAATTTGCGTGGGGAGCGGACCTTTTCAACCATGGCTATTACTGGGAAGCGCATGAAGCCTGGGAAGGGATCTGGCAGGTCGCGGAAAGAGGCAGCGCGCTGCGCACCTTGCTCAAGGGGCTGATCCTGCTCTCTGCCGCCGGTGTGAAGATCCGCGAAGGCAAACGCGCACCGGCGATGCGTCATGCCGGCCGCGCTGCCGGGCTGTTTCGTCAATTGCCGAAAACCCCGCATGACGCCTTTTCGCACGCACTTGGAATGTCGCCGGCGATGCTTGCTGATATCGCCGAAGCATCAGTGAACGCTCCGCCGGTCTTGAGGGCGACCATGCCGGGACAGCCTGAACCGGTCTACGATTTCATTCTGGGAAACTCACGACGCTTTGCGCCATTGGGATTTACAGGCATGTCCGTTTGAGACGGTAATGTGGACGATCGTTCTGCGCTTGGTTTTCCGATCATGATGGAATTCTTCAATCTGATGTCAGACAGACGTGCAATTGCAAAGGACCTCTTGCTTCTCACACTTGCCGATTCTTGCTGCGGGCCATCATTTGCCGCGGATCAAAAGACAAATCGACCCAGACTGCCGGAGGATGTCCGCACCTTTATAGAGCGTCGTGATGGATGCGATCATTTCCGTGGTGAAGATTCCCCTGATGCGGAGCGCAGGGCGCAAATTGACAGGGAACTGCAGCGACTCTGCAGCGGAACCGATGCAGAGCTTGCTCGACTGAAGCGCATTTACGCCGGAAATAAAGCCGTCCAGCAATCGCTTGACGACTATGAAGTCAACATCGAAACGGGAAACTAGCTCACCGGTAGTCGAGAAGCGATTGCGGATTGACGAGAAGAGCGGCAGTTGGTCGCGAAGAAGACCCGCAAGCGAGCTAACATGGAGCCAATGCCCGGTGACCTTCTTCGGATGTCCGATCAAACCTCCATGACGTCTTCAAACGATTCCGGGAAAGTCTGGCGCGCCACCTTCTCGTTGATCACAAGCATCGCCTCATAGGATGTTGGATCGAAATCCTTGTCCGCTGCCACCACTTCCCGCCCAAAGAGCAGGTTTAGTCGGGCGGCGTCCAGATTGCCGCGCTCAAAAGGCTCCGCTCCGAAATGGTGCCAAAGCGCATGCAGGAAGGCGGCGTCAACCCGGTGTTCCGATGAGCCCGGCCGCGCACGGCGAGGAAGGGTCTTGATCGGCGTCACGCCCCTGGGGTTCGCGCGGCGGATGGTGAACTGAATGCCGCTCCCCGGCATGCCTGATGGAAAGCCGCGGTGCTTCGTCATGTCGGCAAGCTTGGCCATCGCTGCCTCTCCTTCGCAATCGATCGTATAATTTTTTTCAATGTCGGGCTCGCCGATGGCGACCCCCTCAGCGACACGAATAGCGATGTAGGGGCCATTTTACGAGCAAGAATATCACGTCAGATTGGGCCTGGCGTTGCAGCCCGGAAGTTCTGTGGCATCTCATGTCCGCCGGCCATTGTTGCGACTGTCTATGAGGCGACAACACGCCCCAATCTTGGGCTCGAATTGTAGACGATATATTTCCAAACCCGTAACATGATACCTGCTAGTTTTCGATCGTAATCGGTCGAACAGGCTTTGAGGCCGTTCGAGCGCAAGGCAACATGACGAGGCCGGGATGCGAAGAGAGCTTCAGCAAGAAATTCTGGATATGCTGGCACGGGGGGCTTCCCTCGAAGACGCCTGCGATCGCATTTGCAACCATGCTGAACAGCTTGCGGCGGGCGTCCTTTGTTCAATCGTGACCGTTGACCGTGATGGTCTCCTGCATCCCCTGGCGGGGCCAACGATCGCCAAAACCTATTCGGACGCGCTCGATGGAATACCGATTGGACCTGATGTCGGCTCTTGCGGCACGGCTGCCCATTTCCGCAGGCCGATCGCCGTCACCGATATCTTTGCTGACCCGCTTTGGATCCCCTATCGGTCGCTTGCCGACATCCTTGCAAAGGAACATGGCGTCAAGGCGTGCTGGTCCAGCCCCATCCTGCGCAGTGATGGCCGCGTGCTTGGGGCGTTTGGGTTTTATTACAAGGACAATCGCGGCCCCACCCCCGAAGAACGAATGATCGTCGCCGAGTACCTCGACCTTTGCTCACTGGTGCTCGAGCGCGAGGAGGTGAAAGCCGACAATCAAAGGCTGGCCTTCTTCGACAACCTCACCGGCTTCGGCAATCGCGCCAATTTTCTCAAGACGCTGGAGGCAGCCATCGACGGCGGCGCTGGCCCTCTTTCGGTTCTGCTCATCGATATCGATCATCTCGGCAGGGTCAACGACGCCTTCGGGCATGCGACCGGTGACAGGCTGATCCTGGAGGTCGGCCAAGCGGTTGCACGGATCGCAGCGCCGGCAGCCACTTTCAGGGTGGACGCCGATGAGTTCGCGGTATTGATCGAAAATCGTTCGACGGAATTGTCCGCGGTTTCGGCGGAAATTCTACGCGCCATCGAGAACCGGACACCACGGCGCAATGAACATCTCCTGCCGGTCTCGGTCACCTGCGGGGGCGCGATCTCCGAACCGTCCCAGCCGCCCGACGTTCCGACTTTTCTGCAACATGCAAATCTCGCGCTCCACCACGCCAAGCGGACAGCCAGAGGCGGATTCGTGCTGTATAGCGACGATCTTGCCGGAGCGATCGCAAACCGGTTCCGGGTGCTGCAGACCGTGACGAGCGCCTTGGCCGAAGATCGGATAGAGGCGCACTATCAGCCGATCGTCAGCCTCGCAACGCAGGAAATCATCGGCCTTGAGGCGCTCTGCCGCATCCGTCTGGATGGAGGGCAGATCCTCTCAGCCGGCGCGTTCGCCGAGGCGCTCCAGGATCTGTCGATGGGCCACCTCCTGACGGATCGAATGCTGGAGCAGGTCGCCCGGGATATCAGATACTGGCTCGATCTTGGGATGTCGTTTCAATATGTCAGCGTCAACGTGTCGATGGCGGATTTCAATCAGGGAAACCTCTGCGAGCGTATCAAAAGCGTTTTTGCCCACCACCGCACGCCCCTCAAGCACGTTGTGCTAGAGGTGACGGAAACGGTCTATATGGACGAAAAGGACAGTAAGGTCGCACAGGCGATCGAGGAACTTCGCAGGGAAGGGCTGCTTGTGGCACTCGACGATTTCGGCACGGGTTACGCCTCTCTCACGCATCTGCTGAATTTTCCGGTCGACATCATCAAGATTGACAAGACCTTCATCGATCGGATGTCACACGGACCCGGCGCAGTCATCGTCAAAGCCCTTCTCGACATGTCGATTGGTCTCGGCACCCGTATCGTGGCCGAAGGTGTGGAAACCGAAGATCAGGCAGAGCGTCTTCGAGGCCTCGGCTGCCCCTATGTACAGGGATATCTATTCGGCCGTCCGGTTGATCGCGACAGGACAACCGAAGCGTTGCGAGCTGACGCTTCCGTTCCGGCAAGCAAGGCGGGACAAAAGGCCTAGCGGTCCGTAGCCTTGATGACGCGCTGACCATCAGACGCGCCAGATAGCTCGATTACCGCGACAACAGTCGTGCCGCCATTACTCTGCAGCTTCGTTGCTGCGTTCGAGGTAATGCCCAGTCAGGAAGGAGCGATAGGCGTCTGCGATACCCTCCTTCAGCCCTATCTTCGGCGACCAGCCGAGAGTGCGGAGCTTGTCGGCACTCATAAGTTTACGTGGCGTGCCATCCGGTTTGGTGAGGTCTCGCGTGATCTCGCCTTCGAAGCCGACGACCTCCGCAACGAGCTCTGCCAATTCGAGGATGGTAATGTCTTCGCCGGAGCCGACATTCACGTGACTTTCGGCGGAATAGGTCTTCATGAGATGGACGCAGGCGTCGGCGCAATCGTCGACATGCAGGAATTCGCGCTGCGGTGTTCCGGTACCCCAGATGCGCATGTCTTTCTGACCGCTCATCTTGGCCTCATGCGCCTTGCGTATCAGCGCCGGCATGACATGACTTGAATCGAGGTCAAAATTGTCGCCCGGTCCATAAAGATTGGTAGGCATGGCCGAGATGAAATCACTGCCATGCTGTTTTCGATAGGCAGCGCAAAGCTTCAATCCGGCAATTTTGGCGATCGCATACCATTCGTTCGTGGGCTCGAGCGATCCGCTCAGAAGTGCCCCCTCAACGATCGGCTGATCGGCGAACTTCGGATAGATGCAGGACGAACCCAGACACATCAGTTTTTCGACGCGAACCTTATGAGCTGCGTGGATGACGTTAGCCTGGAGGATCAGGTTGTCGTAGAGGAAGTCGGCCGGATAGGTATCATTGGCGAGAATACCGCCGACCTTCGCAGCGGCCAGGAAGACGGCGTCGGGGCGGTTCTTTCCCATCCAGGCCTCCACCTCCTCCTGTCGTCTCAGGTCGACCTCGGCGCGTGTGGCCGTCAAAATCTCGCAGCCCTCGGAGGCGAGACGTCGCACGATCGCCGAGCCCACCATGCCGCGGTGGCCCGCGACATAGACCCTTTTTCCGGCAAGGCTGTAGATCACCTCAGGCATGGACCAAGCCCTTGTTCGCACCGACCGTTGGAACATTCCGTGCCATGACTTTCAGGTCTTCGCGAACCATCTCCGAAACCAGTTGATCAAGACTGGTCTCATGTTTCCAGCCAAGCTTCGTATGCGCCTTCGTCGGATCGCCAAGCAGAAGATCGACTTCGGTGGGTCGGAAGTAGAGGGGATCGATCTCGATCACACAACGCCCGGACATCGTATCGTATCCCTTTTCCCCGACACCCTCCCCACGCCAATCGATCGGCATGCCCACCCTGGCAAAGGCCTTCTCGACAAAGGAGCGAACCGAGTGCGTTTCGCCGGTCGCAAGAACATAATCCTCGGGTTCGTCCTGCTGCAGCATCAGCCACATGCCGCGGACATATTCTCGTGCATGCCCCCAATCACGCTTGGCGTCCAGATTGCCGAGATAGAGCCGGTCCTGCAGGCCAAGATGGATTGCAGCGGCCGCCCGGGTGATCTTTCGGGTCACGAATGTTTCGCCGCGGATCGGGCTTTCATGGTTGAACAGGATGCCATTCGAGGCATGCATGCCATATGCCTCGCGATAATTGACCACGATCCAATAGGCATAGAGCTTGGCAGCCGCGTAGGGGGATCGGGGATAGAAAGGCGTCGTTTCGCTTTGGGGAACTTCCTGAACCTTGCCGTAGAGTTCGGAGGTGGACGCCTGATAAAAGCGGGTCTTCTTGGTCAGGCCCAGAAGGCGAATTGCTTCAAGCAGCCGCAGCGTTCCGGTTCCATCCGCGTTAGCCGTATATTCCGGCGTTTCGAAAGAGACTTGGACATGGCTTTGTGCGGCAAGATTATAGACCTCGTCGGGCTGCGTTTCCTGAACGACCCGGATGAGATTGGTTGAATCGGTCATATCCCCGTAATGCAGGATAAAGCGAGGGTTCTCGACATGCGGATCCTCGTAGAGGTGCTCGATACGATTGGTATTGAAGGACGACGAGCGCCGCTTGATGCCGTGAACGATATAGCCCTTGTCCAAGAGCAATTCGGCCAAGTATGCACCGTCCTGTCCGGTCACGCCGGTAATCAGCGCAACTTTCCTGTTATTTCTCATTCCGGTATCCATGGTCGCTCTCCAACTCGAATATTAACGCTATCTTTGGATGCTGGTGGTATAGGAAAGGCGCGAACGCCGATGAATTTCTCTGGCCATCCGGCGTTCTTTCGCCGCTTTAGATCGTCGTTTTGTAGTATTTCATCAACGATCTCGAGAACAACTCGGAATCGCCGAACGTATAAAGGGCGTGCTTTCTTGGCTTTACGCCGTTTATCGCGATGGAAATTTCCGGGCTGCGTGAAGAAGCCCTTAGCTGCTGAAGGCAAAAATCGACGGCTCGGCGGCTGGTTTTTGCCCATCTGACAACCATGAGCGTCCTCTCCGCGATCGCTGTCAGATGCATCGTATCGGTGGAGGCAAGCACGGGCGCACTGTCGAAGATCACAACCTGGCCATTTGCCCGGGCCATTTCGATGAGTTCCGCAAGATCGGCCAGACGGGTATGCCGAAGGTGGCTGGGGTTGCCGGCGGGAATGAAGTCGATACCGCTTGGATGATGATAGACGATGTCGCGGATTTCAGCCTGTCCGCTCATGAAATCGTTCAGTCCGCGCTTGAGTCCAGACTTGAAAAGCGAGTCGAGTTTTCCTCGCCGAAGGTCGCAATCGACGAGCAGCACTGGGGTTCCGTTGGCTGCGAGTTCGATGGCCAGCGATCCGGCGACAAGCGATTTGCCCTCGCCGCTATGGGCGGACGTGACGACAATGCTGGCCGGAAGCTTCCCACCATTGGTTTGTTTGAGCGAAATCATGACAGTGCGAATTGCTTCGTCGAACATGCCGCCTTGAATGTGTCCAAAGAGGACCGACGGATTTCGCCGGGTTGCCTGACTCAGGCGCGGTATGAAACCGGCAGGTACGAAGCGTCCCATCCCGACCAGCTGGTCGAAGCTGCGGACAGATTTGTCCATCATTTCTACTGCGAAAGCGGCCGTTGCAGCGATCGCGGACGAAGCCACAAGAGCACCGATCAGATAGAAAAGCCGGCCTCGTCCTTGTGGCATGAGCGGTACCGCAGCCGGCGACAGAACTTCAACTTCCGCGCCGGGCAGCATGGCTTGTGCCGCAAATACCCGACGCTGTTCCTCCAGCCTGTCCAGGGCTGTCTGTTCCCTATCTGCGACGCGCTCCAGTCGCGCCAGCTCGATTTTATCAAGTGTGGAGTGAGACCGCAGAATGTAAGCGGCCGTCAGGGCGGATCGGACTGTGCTGTCTTCACGATCAAGCGCAGCAAGCTTGGCCCGCAGCGATTGAACATAGCGATCGACGGCAGTGCCGAGATTGGCGCGCGATTTGACAATCTTTGCACGCAGATCGACGACTGGCTGGGCGTCGCTACCATATATGTCGAGAAGACGCTCGAGATCCTGCTGCTGTGCCCGAAGGTCACGTTCCATTGCGCTGATACTGTCGGGAATGGAGTCATTCTGCGTGGCGAGCGAGGCGTCGTCAGCCGCCTCCAGGGTGCTGATTATTGCTTTTACATCGACGCGATCCTGTTCGATTTTTGCCTGGCGGTCGCTCAGTTCCATAATGGATTTGATCTGTTGGCTTTGAGCGTCATCATTTGGGACGATGCCCATGGTTTTTTGATATTCGTCGGCGGCATTGCGCGCCGCATCGGTGCGACCCTGCTGCTCCGCTATGCGCTGTCGAAGCCACCCTTCTGCAGCGTCCAGACGATTGCGAGCGCTCTCTTCCCGCTCTTCAAGGTAAATATCGATCAGACGATTGGGCACAGCGGCCGCCAATTCGGGATCGTGCGTATCGAATCCGATTCGGATAACACCGCCCGGGCCGTCCCGGATTACCTGGAGCGCCTTGTAATATTCCTCGATAACCGGCTCGAGCCTGTCTTGCAGCGGCACGGGTGGCTTACCGCTGTCAATCAACTGCCGCAGACTTGCCTTGATCTCGCTGATGAGAGACAGTTGACGCAGTTCCGGATTGAATTCCGCCCGCTCGTCGAGCCGCAGATCGCGAATGACACGTTCCGCCACGCTCCTGGACCGCAGCCGCTCCGTTTCCGATGCAACATTCAAGGGGTCATTGCCGCTGTCGTCGCTGTTCACAGACTTTGCCAGCGGCACGTGGATCATAAGCCGGGACTCGGCATGATAGCTCGGCTGCATTCCCAGGATCATCACGGAGGCAACTGTCATCAGCAGCACCACCAGGCATACAATCATCACCATCCTGCGGCGGAGCAGGCGCAAACCAGATGCCAGGTCGAAATCATCCGATCTCGTCTCTGCCTGAAACCGGGGTTCATAGTGCATCGTTCTGATGGGAACATTCCGATCTGGCGGAAAGGTTGAGATTGTCATGATGCGCTAACCCTTGCTTGAGGTTGCGTGGAGATGGTCTCGTAGAGTTTTTCGATCGACCGCATATATGCGGTCATACTGAAATGGTTAAGGTAGTGGACGCGGCCTTTGACGGAGAGCTCAGCGCGCATTTCAGGGTCCGTAACCAGTTTCGCCAGGGCAGCAGCTAGAGCATCCTGGTCCCCGACAGGGACGAAAACACCGGTTTTGCCGTCGGAGATGACCTCCTCATGGGCTCCAACCCGCGTGGTAACGACGGCAAGGCCGTGGGCCAGTCCTTCAATGACGGCCATAGCCAGACCTTCGGCATGCGAGGGCAGGACGAGAATATCGGCGCGGGTGCATAAGTCCTTAATCTCGTCGGCCCCAAGCCAACCTGGCATCTCCACCAGATCGGACAGCCCCATCGCGGCGGCTTGGCGGCGGTAGTCTTCGACCGGTCCATCACCTGCCAGCACGGCTCGCCACTGCAATCCTTTCATCGTCGGATGACTGAGCGCCAGCAACAGCTCTGGCACGCCCTTGCGTTCGCTCAAACGACCGAGAAAGACGATGAGTGGCGTCTGGCCGGCAGGAAGCCTGCGCAGCGCGCCGGGATCGGGGACGCAATTGTGGACGACGACGGCGCGGTGACCGTCTACGCCGAGAAGCGTCGTCAGCGTCACATGATCACGCTGGCCAAGCGCCACCACGCAATCGGCATTTTGAAACATCCGGCGGATGAGCGCTTGTTGGCGTGGAGAACGGGCAGCAAAATCGCTGGCGTAATCATAGTCGTGCAAGTGCAATATGTGAGAGCAGCCCAGCACACGGGCGGCCTCCGTCAGGATCAGCTTTCGTGACGTGCTGCCGCGACCTGCGACATGGATATGGTGAATACGTGCGGGAGCAACGACCCGATCCCTAGCCATCGTCAGGATGGCGCCCAGCAGGCGCAGGGACGACGTCGCCGCGGACCATCGAGGCCCTCTGGTGTCGGTGACGAAGTGCGTTGCGCCCGCTTGCCTTGCAGTGCTGGTTATATAGCCGACCAGCCTGCCGATTCCACCGCCGTTCTCGCAGCCGCCCGGGACGTAGTGGCGTACACTTACCATTTGAGCTCTTTCCGCCGATGCCTTCATCAGCATGATCGGACGACCTCGCGATAGACGGCTGCAGCCTGAGCTCCAACCTGCTCGGGTGAATTCGGTCCCCTGGCCCAGGCAAGCGCGTTGGCGCCGAGATTGTTTCTGAGTTCGCTGTTTTCGGCCAATGTGCGGATGGCCTTTGCGAGGTCTTCCGCATCTCCGGGCGAGACCACCATTCCGAGCCCATTCGGCTGCACTGTCGTGCGCAATTCACCGACGTCGGTCACGATGACAGGTTTGCCGAAGGCAGCGGCGAGGTTGAGTACCCCGCTTTGAGAAGCTTCCGTATAGGGAAGCACAACGATATCGGCATCGAGGAAAAGCTGCGCAACTTCAGCATCTTCGATGAAGCGGTTGCGGATATCATAGCGACCGGCGTCCCCCATCAGTGGTTGGAACAGCCAGGGGTTGTCACCACGGCCCGCGACCGTAATGCGCAGGTTCGGAAGCGCATCCTTGAGCATCGCTTCGGCGCGGATCAGATGTTCCAGGCCCTTGTAAGCAAAGATCCGTCCGAAAAGCAGGACGCGCAGAGTTCCATCGGCCTGGCCTCGCGCCAGATTTTGCCGCCGGGCGAGTTCCGCGTAACGCTGTATGGCGGGGTGCGACAGGACATGGACGCAGTCAGGAGATTTCGAATATCGATCGAGCGCCATCCGCTTCAGCTCTTCACCGTGGACGACGAGGTGTCCGGATTGTCTTGCCATCAATTCCGGCGCCCAGCCGGGCAGGGTGCGGGTATCGGAATCTCCCGGATGTACATCGACATCATGGACGGTCGTGATGAGCGGGATCGGCCGCCAGAACGGAGCGGCGAAGTTCAGCCAGAGCGTGCTATTGCTGAGAAGATGAATAAGGTTCGGCTTTTCGTGCCGGATGAGTCGGGTCAACTGATGCAGGAACCAGGGATTGGCGAGCGAACGGTGCCGCGGCCAGTCCAGCAGGTGCAAATCGATTGCCGGATCGAACCAGGACGCAAGATGCGCGTAGCGTCGGCGCGGGACGCCGAGAACGACATCAAGGTGCCGCGCGACGCCGCCGGCGAAGGCGATCGTGTAATCTTCCAGTTCGGAAACAAGCAGCAGCGCCTTCATTTCGCTGCCTCCGATAAGCCGATGTCCCGGCCGAACCGGGGGAGATTGCGGACTGAACGCAATGCGTCGCGTGTGCGTCTGAGCACGTTTGGTTCGCCGGCGAAAAGCAGCCCATCGAAGGCAAGCTTGATGCGGGTACGCGCATCAGCGCCGGCCAACTCCGCCGATGCCACCCAGTAGGGATAGTGATCAGTGAGGCTTAATCGTGCCGGTATCTCGTGGATTGAAAGAAACCTGTTTGTCGCTTCGACGGTGCGCTGCCAATGGGCCATTCTCCGTCGCAGCATCGTGGCATCATCGACCGGCCGATACCAGTTGTTGTTGTGGATCCGGTAGAAGCCGAGTGAATCCGGCAAAGAAGCGACGTCCCCGAGAAACGGATAGATCCCCGTGAGCCATGCATCGGCCGAAATACGGAACTGATCCGGGATCGGTCCTGCAGCATCCCACGCGCTGCGCCGAACAGAGATGGCTGAGGTCATCGGGAAGGGCCACCAGCCGGCCGATCTGGTCAGCAGTGCAGAGAGATCTCCAGAACATAGCGTCCGGGGGATCGGCTTGAGGGTTGACGATCCATCGATCGAAACCGGCTGAAGTCGGTGATAGGCAAGCGATACCGCAGAATCCGACTGGAAGGCAGCGCGTGTCGCCGACAGTTTGCCCGGAGCCCACCAGTCGTCTGCGTCCAGAAAACACAGGATACCGCCGCTGCTGAGCTTTACCGCAGCATTGATCGCTGCGGCCTGTCCCGAATTTTCCTGGAAGAGTACCTTCACCCTGTCATTGTCATCATAGGCTTCCAGTACGGAGCGCGACTGGTCGCTCGATCCATCATCGACGACGATGATCTCGACGTCGGGGATATCCTGGCTCAGGACGCTGTCAATCGCGCGTCCGACGAAACGGCCATAGTTGTAATTGTTGATGAGAACGCTGATCCCTGACTGCTCCATGACGCCCTCAAGCGGCTTGTAGCACGGCAAGGCGGTGCAGCAGCATGGTCGTGATATCGTCCGGGAGGCCGGCCCCGCCATTGCCCCCATTCCTTGGGGCCTCGCGGATGGCTGTATCAGGAACGCTCACGCGCCCGATCTGGTTTTTGGGTAGAGACGGTGAGGCAGGCGTTGACGCCGCCGCGACCGGTGAAGCTCTCATCGTGGAGCATGCCGAACCAGGATCATAACGCGAAACCATAGCAATCCCAACCTTCCAAGCATCGCTTGCGGACAGCAGCCTGCGTCGGAACCGCTCAATTCGCCAAAAACCATGGCGCAACGTGGCGTGCTTAGCTGTCCGCACCTTTGCAGGCTACCGGCGAATGGAGATGGGTAACATCTGCTCTTATGGGCAATCCCGTAGGCTTAAGGCCTATCCTTTGGGGTAGGTTCCAGTCGCCTGCTTAAGCGCAACCACGTCCTTGGGTGATAGGTGCCTGCATTAGACGTAGCCGCGCCGTCATTTGCGTGAGTTGACTGCGCGGATATTTGGATGGTTGTTCTTGAGTGCAGCAGCGCAGCTGTGAAAGGAGATACATGCCTTTCCAAACTGACGCGATCAACAGCCGCTCCTTTGACCAACTCGGCAAGGACCGACAATGAGCCTATACGGTCTTAGAATTACAAGCGGGCCGGCCATCACTTGGCGAAGCATAGAATGCTGGGGAGCCGGTATATGCCTGTTCCTGCAGACGGGTGCGCTTTTTCCGCTTTTGCTATCAGATCCGGACGGAGGGTTGAGCGATCACTCCAAGTCGCTGCTGCGTCTCGTCAGCCTACCCGTGTATGCATTTACAATACTGATCCTGACAAGAAATTTACCGCTCTTCCTCGTGGCGCTGAGACGCAATCTGCTGCTCCCCCTGATGCTCGTGCTGCCGTTTTTGTCCATCTTGTGGTCGATCAGTCCATCGCTGAGTCTGCGGCGCGCCGTCGGCCTGTTGTTTACCATGCTTCTTGCCTACGTGCTGGCAATGCGCTTCACGCCGAGACAGCTGCTTTTGCTGGTCTTTGCGACTTTGGGAACGTGTATCGTACTCAGCCTGGCGACGTTCGCGGTGGCGCCTCATCTTGCCCGTATGCCCATGGACAGCGAGATGCGAGGCATCTTCATCAACAAGAACAGCCTCGGCTGGTATTCGAGCATCATGATACTGGCGGCGACTGTCGTGCTGATCGACGGCACTCTCGGCTTGCGGCGAACCGCTTTTATTCTGCTGGCTGCGAGCGGGATTTGTCTTGTTGCTTCAGGATCGATGACTGCGGCGATTGCGACCGCCTCGGCATTTTGCCTGATCGGATTCTATTCGGCCCTGCAGAGAAGCAGCGGCATCGGCCGCATCCTCCTCATCCTGCTGTTCGTTCAGCTGGCGGCTGGCCTTCTCATCTCGCTTCACGAGTTCCTGGTTCCATTCCTCGAAGCGCTCGGTAAGGACGCCACTTTGACAGGTCGCGTGCCGTTGTGGGAGCTGGTCGACCGCCAGATTGCCAGCCACTTGATGTTCGGCTTCGGTTATCAGGCGTTTTGGACGGAAGCTAACCCCGGAGCATGGTCCATCTGGTCCGAAGTCCTATGGATGGCGCCTCACGCCCATAATGGCTACCGCGACACGATGCTCAGTTTCGGCATCATCGGAACGGCCTTCTTTGTCCTGCTGCTTTTGCGCGCAGTCCACCAGGGGGCGATTCTTCAATGCCGTAATCCGCAATATGGCTGGCTCTGGCTTAATGTCTTCACCGTGATGGTCTTGGTGATGAACCTGACCGAGAGCATTTTTCTAGTTCAGAATGACGCCATTTTCATTCTGTTCAGCACCGCTATCATCATGTTCTCGCTATATGTGCCCGTCGTTTCGGCCGAGGTCGACCAAGGGTGGCGAATGCCCATGACCGCGCCGGATCCATCAATCCCATGAGATCTCGTTTCACACTGTCCTGTTGCGTACTGCTTGCAGCGCTCTCACCGCGCCCGGGCAATTCTGCGCCGGTGAGTTCGGATGCAGACGCACCCGACATCATGCATAAGGCAATCCAGGCAGCGACCTGCGCCGAGGTCGCGCCAGGCGCATTATCGGACGAACTCAAGGGAATTCTCCCTGGTGACGCGGTGACCGGCACAGCCGCGGGACGCGCGATATTCTATGTGTCGCCCGCCGGCAAAGACACTTGGAGCGGCCGTCATCCCGAGCCAAATACCGCAGACGGACCCTTTGCCAGCATTGAGCGCGCGCGCGATGCTGCGCGGGAAGCAGGCGGTCAGAGCATGATTGCCATGGAGGGTGGAGATTATTATCTAGGCCGCCCCGTCGTCTTCGATGCCAGAGACAAGGGCCTGGTCATCACGGCGAGATGCAACCAGACACCTGTCTTGCACGGCGGTCGGCTTGTGAATAACTGGGTGTCACAGACTGCCGGACGCTGGACGGCGCCACTGCGCTTGCCGACGGACGAGGCCGTCGGCGATCTCTTCGTCAACGGGGTTCGCCAGACCCAGGCCCGCTTTCCGAACGCTCCTTCCGACGGAGATCCGCGCAAGGGATGGCTGTTCGCCGCCAAATGCAATCCGGCGATTGACCAATGGGAAGGCAATACGCGCTTTTGCTATCATGCCGGCGACGTCCCGGCGCTTGAAGGCGCATCAGGGCTCGTCGTTAACATCGTCGGTGGCTTCAAGCCTGGAAGCCAATGGGGCAGCGATACACTGCCGGTCGTTTCGATCGACGCTGCAACGCGGACCGTCCAAACCAAGGGCACCAGCTATTTCTTCACCGCAGAAGGCAGCCGCTATTTCCTGACAGGAGCGGCTTTTCTCGATGCGCCCGGAGAATGGCGCTACAATGTTGCAGCAGGCCAGCTCGACTATATCCCGGTCGAGGAACTGTCACCTAATTCTACCGTTGTGGCCGGTGTGCTGCCGACATTCTTCCGGCTGGAGGGTGCCGATGACATGGTCGTATCAGGGCTCCAGTTTCGTGACGGAGCGCCTGAAGGCAGCGGTAAGTTCTATACCGACACCAGAGGGTTCGGCGCCATACGGCTTGAACACGCCAACGGTGTCAGGCTGCTCGGTAATCTCATCGAAAATGTCGGCGTCGGCATCCATGTGACGGAGAGCAGCGAGGTTCTGATTGCCGGCAATGTGATTGGAGATATCGCCGGCAACGGCATCTATATCGGCACAACTTATGGCAGTTTCGGTAAATCGAACGGCGTCAGAATTTTGTCGAACCATATCCATGACATCGGAAAGGTCTATTTCGAGACGGCAGGCATATGGTTCCAGGCAGGCGACGGTATGCGGATCGGCGATAACCTGATCGAAAATACCGCACAATTCGGGATCGCCGGCGGCTCCCTTTGGGGTGCCCAGGACGCAGTCCATGACGCGATCATCGAACACAACGTCGTGCGCAACGCCAATCAGCAGACGGCCGACGGCGGCGCGATCAAGATGATGGGCGAGCAGGCCGATCTCCTGAACAGCACCATCCGCTATAATCTCGTCACCGGGACAGGGCATCTCATGAACAGGGCCAATGGAACTTTCTGGCCTCCGGGATACGAAAATATCAATGAATGGCCGTCTCCGATCAGCTGGGCGATATACACCGATGGCAAGGCGAGTGGCGTGCGCATCGAAGGAAACACTCTTTCGGGCAACGTCTGTGCGATCGGCATCAATGGCGGCTGGAATAACCTGGTGACAGGAAACACCATCTCAAACGGCTCGGGTGCGGCCTTCCGCGTGGACGATGGCACCGGTTGGGGATGGCATCCGCCGTGGGCCGCCCCGAACCGGATAGAGGACAATATCGTCTCGATCGATAACAGCAACGGGGTCGCCGCCTTCGTCTACGCGCCTGATCACGGGACTGGATCCGTGCAGTTCGCGCGCAACCGCTACAGCGGCAATCTGAACAACAAGAGCTTCCGGATCGATCCGGCGATCATGCGGTGGGGTGATTTTGGCAGCCTGGCCGATCTTCAGAAAGCCGGTGCGGACAGGGACAGTGTTTTCACTCGTCCCAATGATTGATAGCGCCGAGATGACCGGCAACGGAGCCGCATGACCTGTGGTTCGCACCGGCATACGGCAACTGGTGACGATACGCTCGCTCCTAATCCGCGAAAACCGTGGCCCGGCGGTTCAGTGCGATATGGGCGCCCCGATAATGGACGGGACAATGTTGTTGACCGCGAGCTGCGTCAGGACGTCTCTGATAACGATTAGCCATCAGAGTTCAAATCGTCCTGCAGCCGGCTGGTCGTGCCGGGTACCTTTGAAGGCTCTCTGGCCGGCACCGCAATTCGTCTATTGAATCCACCCCTGCTGAATTCACCATTGTCTCTCTCCCCTCACTTTATCGCGCTCAAACCTCCTCAGCTTTGGTCGCGCTAAAGCGACTGTCTTCTACGGCTCCGTGAAGGTCAAACCGCTCTTTTCGGGGTAACGCTTATCAAAAAGGGCAATGGAGCATACCCGGGGGATACTGCCTTACTTCGAATATTGTAATGCATTTCTATGCTGGACGCAGAAATGTGAAGTCTTTCTACGTCCAATAGCTGGAGCTGAAAGTATGGAGGCAATCGCCTTGCCAGTATATTGTGACAACAGTTTCAGTTGGCAAAAGCGTAGGTCATGAGAAATTCATCGGCAGACAGAAACCAATCCTCAGTCCTTGATCCAAAGGGCTCCCCGGAGTGGACGAATGTCCTTGGTGTTCGAGTTTCGGCAGTCAATCTCAAAAGCGCGACCGGACTGATCGAAAAGGCGATTGAAGACGGCAGGAAAGAATATGTATGCGTTCGCGACGCGCACGGTATCGTGCGGTGTCAAAAAGATCCCGAACTTCGCTCCATACATAACCGCGCATTCCTCGTGACCCCCGACGGCATGCCGCTGGTGTGGGCGCTGAAACATGCTGGCCATGCGGAAAGCGACAGGGTCTACGGACCGGATCTAATGTTATCTGTTTTCGAGGCCGGCAGATCCAAAGGCTTGCGTCACTTCCTCTACGGTGCAACCGCCAAGACGCTGGAGCAGCTGCAGGCTCGACTTATCGCAAAATTCCCGGAAGCACGGATAGTCGGCTCTTATGCGCCGCCTTTTCGTGACCTCTCGCTGCAAGAGGAAACGGATATTGCTGACAGGATCAATCGGTCAGGCGCGGATATCATCTGGGTCGGACTGAGCAGTCCCAAGCAGGAACTCTGGATGGCGCGCATGCGCGACCGCCTGGACGCTTCGGTTCTCATCGGAGTCGGAGCTGCCTTCGACTTTCACGCCGGCCTGAAGCGGCAGGCTCCAAGGGTCATTCAAAGAAGCGGCTTCGAATGGGCGTTTCGTCTCTTATGCGAGCCGCGACGGCTGTGGCGGCGCTATGCGCTCGTCGTGCCGACCTTCATCTCCCTGACTGCCTTTCAGAGACTGGGGCTTCGGAAATTTCCGATCGAAGACGCGGTTTCTGGAGCGGGTGCGTCGGGACAAAGGCCGTAGAGGAGTAAAACCACCATGTCCTCATTTGCGCCGTCAGCAATGACATCGGGTCCGCCCAAGGTCGCCACGACAAACGACACGGCCTCGCGGGCCGCTCCGGCAGGCTCTGTTCCACCCGTAACAGCCGCTAAGATCGCCGATCCATTAAGACAGTCAGGGCTGAATATGCCGGTTGCATTGCGGCATCGGTTCCCTCGGCTTGCAACATCGTCACTCCTGGTTGCCGGCGACATTGCGGGCTATCTGATCGCCTATTTTGCTCTCCTTTCCTTTCTTCCCAATGGTTCGGAGGGCACGGTGCTCGAGCGTGCTTTCGCCCTCGCGGCATTGGCGGCGATCGTTCTTTATGCATCGGCCGGCCTCTACCCTGGCTATCGTCTTCATGACCACGAACATCTGCGGCGTCGCACGATAGCCGCCTTCAAGGTGGCTGTCCTTGCGGCGCTCGGAGCAATTCTCCTGCCGGAAGGGGAACGACTGCTGCTCGCCGTCATTGGCTTCCTCGGGCTCGGGCTGATTGTCCAGCCTGTCATGCATTGGCTCGCTCGAGGCCTGTGCTGGAGACTTGGAATCTGGGGAGAGCGGGCGGTGATCATAGGGGGCCGCAATCTTACCCCGGCACTCATGGCGCATTTCAAAGACCACTGGCAGTATGGCATAAGGACGGAACCGCTTTCCTCGGATACATCGGAAGTATCACCTGACGGCGCGCCATCCATTGCCCTGATTGCCGGTGACACAGCCTCGCTTGTTGCCGATTTGGCGGCGATGCGCCGGAAGTTCGCCGAAGTCATTCTCCTGTCCGATACGCCAAGCCTCAAGGTAAGCGGATTGCGGCCCGCGGATGTCGGCGGAGAGATCGGTATTCGCCTCACCACAGGCGGGAGTTCGGTAAGCTCGGACCTGGTTCGCAGGATCCTCGATCTCGCAATCGCCATCCCTGCGACGATCGTGATTGCGCCGTTCATTATGATTGCTGCAGCCGCAATCTATGCCATCGATCCGGGGCCTGTCTTCTTCAGGCACGCCAGGGAAGGTCTGTCCGGCAAGCCGGTACACGTCCTGAAATTGAGGACGATGTACAGAGATGCGGAACAGCGCCTCGAAGCATTGTTCCGGGATAACCCTGCGATGCGGGCCGAGTGGTTGACCCACTTCAAGCTCAAAGAGGATCCGCGCGTCTTGCCTGTGGTCGGGCATCTGCTTCGCTCGACGAGTTTCGACGAGCTCCCGCAGCTGGTGAACATCATTGCAGGGGAGATGGCCTTTGTCGGACCGCGCCCCTTTCCGGAATACCACCTCCTGGCGATGGATGGCGATTTTCGCGACAAGCGGCGTTCGGTAACGCCGGGATTGACGGGCCTTTGGCAGATATCCGAACGAAGCAGTGCAGATCTCGAACTGCAGCAACAACTCGATGAGTTCTACATCGACAACCGGTCCCTGTGGTTCGACTGGCACATTCTTCTCAGCACAATCCCTGCGGTCTTCAAGCGTAGGGGAGCCTACTGACCTGATCCTCGTCCTGCGAGGCAAACATCAACAACGGAGCACATCAATGCACGGACACAAGCGAATTATGGTTACGGGCGGCACTGGTTTCCTGGGATCGTTCCTGTGCGAAAGACTTTTGCGAGAAGGCAACGACGTCCTCTGCGTGGACAATTATTACACCGGTTCGCGCGACAACGTGCTGCATCTTCTCGACGACCCCCGCTTTGAAATCCTTCGCCACGACATTACCTTCCCGCTTTATGTCGAGGTCGACGAGATCTACAACCTTGCCTGCCCCGCATCTCCTGTTCACTATCAGTTCGATCCGGTCCAGACGGTCAAGACCAATGTGCACGGCGCCATCAACATGCTTGGCCTCGCCAAACGCACCAAGGCGAAGATCTTCCAGGCATCCACCAGCGAAGTGTACGGCGATCCGGCGGTTCATCCGCAGCCCGAGGAATATCGAGGCAGCGTCAATCCCATCGGCCCGCGGGCATGCTATGACGAAGGCAAGCGCTGCGCCGAAACACTGTTCTTCGACTACCACCGTCAATATGGCGTGGAAATCAGGGTGGCGCGGATCTTCAATACCTACGGGCCGCGCATGCAGACCAATGACGGCCGCGTCGTCTCCAATTTCATCGTCCAGGCGCTTCGAAACGAGCCGATCACCATCTTCGGGAATGGTACGCAGACACGCTCGTTCTGCTATGTGGACGATCTGATCGAAGGCTTCATCCGCCTGATGGGCGCGCCGGCTGGCGTTACCGGCCCGATCAATCTCGGCAATCCGGGAGAATTCCAGGTCCGGGAACTGGCCGAAATGGTGATCGAAATGACGGGATCGAAATCAGGCATCGTCTTCAAGCCGCTGCCGGTTGATGATCCGACACAGCGCAAGCCGGACATCAGCCGCGCCAGCCAGGAACTGGGCTGGCAGCCGACGGTGAGCCTGCGCGAAGGGCTCGAGAGAACGATCGCTTATTTCGAGTGGAAGCTTTCGGGCAAAGCCCGAAACATGCCCGGCGCCAAGTTCCCGCAGGCGACCTACGCGCATCTGCCTGTCCCGGCGGTCGGCCTCCCTGTTTCGGAAGCCACACGATAGGGACATGGATAGCAACGGCAATCACAGCAAACCGAAGCTCGTTTTCTTTCAATGGGATCATCAGCCCAATGCGAACGCAGCCGGTTACCTGCTGCTGCATATGCAGCAGCAGGTCAAATGCCTCAGCACACATTTTGATGTCGTCGTCGTAAACCGTGACTGCGACTACGCAGAGATATGCGAAAGGTACGAGCCGGATCTGACGCTATTTGAGAGCGGCTACCGGTCACATGGCTCGCGACGGATAGGAATCGCCAACACGAATACCCACATCGGCGTTCCGAAGCTTGGTCTTCACAATGCCGATCCATGGTGCGACCGACGCAGTGGCTTCCTTTCCGATATGGAGCAATGGGGCATCGAGACCTATTTCTCGATTGCGACTCTGGCTCCGGAATATATGCCGGAGCTGAAGGACAACCTGTTCATCTGGCCAAACTTCATCGATCCCGAAGTTTATCAAGACTATCACCAGCATAAGATCATACCGGTGACGCTCACAGGTCAGGTCAACGGCCTTTACCCTTGGCGGCAGAAGGTCTTTCCGATAATCCGCGATCGATATCCCTGCCTGGTTTCGCCGCAACATACCTATGAGAGCAAGCTTGCCTCCCAGCTGCTGTCAGGAGAGGCCTATGCGCGCGCGCTCAACGCGAGCCTCGTCGTACCCACATGCGGAACCATGGCCGGCGAGGTCGTGCGAAAGCACTTGGAGATCCCCGGGGCGAACTCCTGTCTCGTGACGGAACGGACGGCAGCGCTGCAGGCAGCTGGCTTCGCCGACATGGAAAATTGTGTCTTCACCGACCACGACGACATCGTTGAGCGCCTGGAATACCTGTTTGCACATCCCGCTGAAATACAGCGTATTTCGGCGGCCGGCTATAATCTGGTCCACTCTCGTCACACATTGAATCACAGGCCGCAAATATATCAGTGGTTTATACTGAACAGCGGCCAGCGATCCGGAGAGAAAATCATTCAGTCCGGGCCTTTCGGCGACCTCATAAAGGTTCAGCGCATCTCCCAGCGAGGCAGCATCCACGTTGCCGGAGGGGCAAGCGACCGCGCTTTATTGAAGCGAGGCGATTTGCTTCTCGAGCAGGGCAAGGTGGAGGAGGCCAAGGACTGTTACGCACGCTGCTTGGATTATGTATCCTACCTGCCCGAAGCCAAATTCCGTCTCGCCGTCTGCGCCTTGCATGAGGGTAGTGCCGATCGCGCCTACACGCTTCTGGTGAACTTGATCAAGGTAACGATGATCGACTACGGGGCGGCCGACCCGGATCCCGTCGAATGGGCATATTTCCTTCTCGCGTTGGTTTGCAAAGGCCAACTTGCGCAAGCGCGAAGGTTGCAGGACTTTTATCCATCCCTGTCCCATGACGAACTCCGGCGCGCGCGCCTCGTACTCGCTCAAGGCGGTCGAGAAGACAATTGGCCTGTCCCCGAACGGCCCGGCACAGGCCGGAAGAGCATTCACCAGCTTCCCAGACGAAGCGATCCCGAATGGCTTGCATGCTTCGCCGATATTCTCGATCGTTGTCAGCAGCCAGATCTTGCGAGCGTTCTTCGTCGCGGTCCCCTCGAAGAGAGCGGAACCGGCGGACGTGCAGCATCTCGACATCTCAGACTTGATATTGGCTGGCGCCAGCGGTTGTACTCAAGCGTCGATGACCTGATGATCGCACTGCGCTTGAATCACTTGAGGCCGAACGTGCCGCCAGTGCCGGAGTTCCGATATTTTTGGCATCTTGCAAAGGGTCTGATCCCCCGTTCGCAGAGAAGCCCGTTGCGCAGGATCCGAACGGCGCTTTCCAGGCATCCTTTGTGATCGCCGACAAATGGCTCATTGCTGAATGATCGAGAAAGACGAGTTCAACAGGTCGCCAATCCCTGGAACTGCAACCAGGGCCAGTCCAAGCCGAGCGAAGGGGTTTGGACGATCTGAAGGAAAATCAGCGGTAGGCAATTGTGTGCAGGCAGAGCCGGAAATGAAGGTGCACAAGGCTATCTTTTCAAACTGAACGGATTACGTCCGGCTCAGGTGCCCTGGCGCCAAATGGCCTCGGTGGCGCGTTTGCTTCGCGACCACCGAGGATGGTTAAGGTGCAAGACTGCACCTAGTGATGTGACACAGGAGTCGATCGCCCGGCAGAATCTATCCTGTCTCTGCTTGTTTCGCGGGCAGTAATACTCTCGAAGAGATCGTTTATCTTGAACACGACCTCTGTTCTGTTCGTTGCTTTGACTTTTTTCATGATGTTGCGAACATGCACCTTGACGGTGCTTTCTCGCAGATTGAGCTCATAGGCGATGATCTTGTTCGCCTTTCCGCGCCGGAGCGCCTCTACGACTTCGGCCTGACGATCCGTGAATATGCCCGCCAACGGACGCGCCGTCGAGTTACTGGATTCCAGCAAGTGACGCATGGCGAATAGGGTACTTGCGGGAACAAAAACGCCTCCCGCAACTGACAGTGCGATCAGTTCCATGCAGATGCTGACGCTGACCGAGGCAGGTATGTAGCCCTTGGCTCCATATTCGAGCGCCCTCACGATTTGGGTGAAATCGTCGCTATCAGCCAGCACGATGACAGGTATCGTCCCGAACTCCGACGAAAGGCTCCTGATTTGCTCCGAAACGGCAGGCTCGTCGATTTTCTTGCCGCCAATGTTCAAGAGGATTGCCGAAAGCGGCGGATACTCGTCACGTTTTTGCTTCCACTCTTCAACCGTTCCAAATGCCAGGATAAGCAAATCCGTCTTGTGGGCGGCCATGCACTGCGCAAGGCATTGCCGATCAAGTTCACGGTTATCGAGGATCACGAGAGAGTGCTTTGGCCTCGACGGCAAGATCGATGCCGTTGAACTATTCTCTATCTTAAGTGGCAGAGTTACATTTTCCTGCCTAAGGTCTAAATTTGGTATAAGCGCTGAATTCACTGCTTCATCCTCCCCAGCCGAGTTTCCCTACGCCTCAACAAAACCGAACACTCAAGCCCTTCAGATGAGGGTTTGGAAGCACTAAAGTAGGAATTAAATACCACAGTTTCCGCGATCTCAAACTAGCTAATATAGGCTAAAGGCGCACATTAGTTCCATCGTAAGGTGTAAATACGACTTAATTCTTGGTATAAACTCATGCGATATTAAGCCGCTCGGGGAGTGGTCGATTACGTTGCTCCTCGGTTACGGATCGAGTCGCTAAACGCATGAAAACAATGTCTGCGCCTGACGTATGATTGAGCCGAATCCGGACTTGTTCCACCACCAATGTTGATCGTTGGCTATGAACTTCGGCGTAAGTCGTCATAAGTAGATACGCCTTTAGGTGAATAAGCTTAGACGTTTTGTTCCTTTACTCGGATGACGAAAACAATTCTCTTTGAATGGAGGGCAATATTTGTTCTCTCGAAATGAAATCTTGGGCGCAATCACCTGATTGTCGGTTTCATTTGGAAATAAGGGTTTGTTCAAGAGTAGAGGTGCATGCGTAATGATTGCATCGAACGTCAAGCTGGATGATAGCAGCGTCATCCATCATCGAGAACTCGTAAATCTTTACGGCTGCACGATCGGTGCCGGAACGCGCATCGGCACTTTCGTTGAAATCCAGAAAAACGTCCTTGTCGGAAAAGACTGCAAGATCTCCAGCCATTCCTTCATCTGCGAAGGCGTGACGCTGGAAGACGGCGTTTTTATCGGCCACGGGGTCATGTTCACCAATGACACGTACCCGCGCGCCGTCAATGCGGATGGCGGCCTGCAGACCGAAGCGGACTGGGTTGTCATCCCCACGCTGGTCAAGCGCCACGCGTCGATCGGCAGCAATGCGACCATTCTGCCTGGCGTGACCATCGGGGAAGCCGCGCAGGTCGGCGCCGGGGCAGTTGTAACAAAGGATGTGCCTGCGGGCGCCATTGTCGTGGGCGTTCCAGCCAGGATTACCGGTCACGTTCACGACCGATCAGTTAACATGCAAGCGTTGGGGGGGATGCGATGATCGGTATTGCCGTTGTTGGATATGGGTATTGGGGTCCGAACCTGGTTCGTAACATCTCGGAAGCGTCCGGTGCGCACCTCGTTTCAGTTTGTGATCTGAATGTCGAACGGTTGGCGGCAGTTAAAAGCCGCTACCCCGCAATAACGATCACCGATAATTTTGAGGAAGTCCTGCGCGATCCGAGAGTGGACGCAATCGCCATCGCAACGCCGGTCTCGACCCATTTCAAGCTCGCAATGCAGGCGATGATGGCCGGAAAGCATGTCTTCGTCGAAAAGCCAATGGCATCGACGACGGAGGAAGCCTCGCGGATGGTCGAGGAGGCCGCGCGCCGACGCCTTGTGCTGGCTGTGGATCATACGTTCGTGCACACCGGTGCCGTCCGCAAGATGCGTGAACTGGTCGAAAGCGGCCTGGGCGACATGTATTATTATGACTCCGTTCGGGTCAATCTGGGCCTCTTCCAGCATGATGTCAGCGTCATCTGGGACCTCGCAGTGCACGACCTGTCCATCCTGGACCATGTTGTGCAGGAAAGGCCGGTGGCCGTTTCCGCGACGGGAATGAGCCATGTCCTCGGCGAGCCGGAGAACATCGCCTATCTGACGCTCTTCTTCGAAAGCAAGCTTATCGCCCACATCCACGTCAATTGGCTGGCGCCAGTCAAGGTGCGCCGCACACTGATCGGCGGCAGCAACAAGATGATCGTCTACGACGATCTGGAGCCCAGCGAAAAGATCAAGGTTTACGACAAGGGCATCACGCTGAACCCAAATTCTCAGGCCTATGGCGAGAAGGTGCATCAGATGCTGGTGGGCTATCGCAGCGGCGACATGTGGGCGCCCAAGCTCGATATGACCGAAGCATTGAAGCGCGAACTCGATCAGTTCGTCGAGTGCATCGAGCAGAATTCGCGCCCCATTACGGATGGCCAGGCCGGGCTGCGTGTCGTTCGCACCCTTGAAGCAGCAAGCCGGTCGCTCGCCCAGCGCGGTCGTATCATCGAGCTCGAAGAGGCGAGGCGCATCGCATGATCCCGTTCCTGGATATCAAGGCACAATATCAATCCATCAAGGGCGAGATCGACGCCGCCGTGCTCGGCGTTCTTGCCTCGGGGCAATACGTACTGGGCGAAGAGGTTCTGCGCTTCGAGCAGGAATTCGCAGACTATTGCAACGTCAAGCATGCAATAGCCGTCAACACCGGAACGAGCGCCCTGCATCTGGCTCTCCTTGCCGCAGGCATTGGCCCCGGCGATGAGGTCATCACCGTGCCATTCACTTTCGTCGCGACTGTGTCGGCGATCTGCTACACAGGTGCACGACCGGTGTTCGTCGATGTCGAGCCCGTGACGCTTACAATGGATCCGGCTGAGATAGAGGCGAAGATAACCCCCCGGACCAAGGCCATCATTCCCGTCCACATCTACGGTCAGATGGCCGATATGGACGCGATCAAGGCAATTGCTGATCATCACCGCATCCCTGTCATCGAAGACGCCTGCCAGGCCCATGGGGCTCAATACAAGGGTCAGCGTGCCGGCAGCATCGGCGTGTCCGGATGCTTCAGCTTTTACCCAGGCAAGAATCTCGGCGCCTGCGGTGAGGGAGGCTTGATCGTCACCAACAATGACGAACAGGCCAAGACGATGCGTATGCTGCGCGACTGGGGTCAGGAACAGCGTTATCATCATCTGCTGAAGGGTTTCAACTATCGCATGGACGCCATTCAAGGTGCGATCCTGCGCGTGAAGCTCCGGCATTTGGAAGCCTGGACAGAGGCGCGTCGCACTCATGCGCGCCGCTACTCGTCGCTGCTCGCCGGATCGCCGCATTTGAAGATACCCGTCGAAACAGCCGACCGACGCCACGTCTATCACGTCTATGCCATCAGGAGCCGCGATCGCGACGGGCTTCAGCGTGTGCTCAGCGCAGACGGCGTTCCGTCCGGACTGCACTACCCCATTCCCGTTCATCTGCAGAAGGCTCATGCCGACCTTGGCTACCAAGCCGGCGATTTCCCCGTCTCGGAAGCTGCCGCCAGGGAGGTCCTCTCGCTGCCGATTTATCCTGAGATGCCTTCGCAGCATGTCGACCAGGTGGCCGCCGCACTGGAGTACGCCTATGTCAGCTAGTCGGGCAGGTGAGGCAAGGGTCGTGCAGGCGGTGCATGGCCGCCATGAACGGCAGGCAGATCCGGCCTATCAGGCTGGCCTGGTCGAAGAACTCAAGCAATCATATGGGCGTGCTGGCCTGATCGATCTCTATAGTCGCTTCGCGACCGGGGACGGTGTTGTCGACAGCCTTATGCGGAAAGCCATCTGGCAAGCTATCGCGCGGAGCTGCGGCACCGGATTGCAGGTTGCAGGTGGTGCCGGTTTCAAGCATCCGGAAACGTTCGAAATCGGCAACGGCGTGTTCATCGGCGCCCAGGCCTATATCCAGGGACGCTTCGACGGTACCTGCAAGATCGGCAACAATGTCTGGATCGGCCCGATGGCCTATTTCGACGCCCGTGACCTGGAGATCGGGGATTCCGTCGGCTGGGGGCCTGGAGCCAAGGTACTGGGCTCGACTCATACGGCGCTGCCGGTAGACGTGCCGATCATTCGCACGGATCTTGAAATCAAACCGGTCCGCATCGGCGCAGGAGCCGATATCGGAACGAATGCGACCATTCTTCCCGGCGTGACCATCGGCGAAGGGGCGATCGTTGGAGCCGGAGCAATCGTTGTTTCCGACGTGGCGGCGTATTCGGTTGCTGCGGGTGTGCCGGCGAAACACATACGCTGGCGCAAGGAAGCTGATCCTGTGCTGGAAATCTCGCGTGGAGTAAAACCATGAAAAATCAACGAGTTCTTATAACGGGCGGAGCCGGCCTGATCGGTTCGCATATCGCCGATCTGGTTGCTTTGGAAAAGCCGCGCGAAATCATCATCCTCGACAATTTCGTGCGTGGACGCCGGGACAATCTCAGCGCGGCAATAGCCAGCGGCTCCGTGAACATCATCGAGGGAGATATTCGCGACAGAGCGCTGCTTGCGAAAACCTTCGAAGGCGTCGACATCGTCTTTCATCAGGCGGCCATTCGCATCACGCAATGCGCGGAAGAGCCACGGCTCGCCTTCGATGTTCTGGCCGAGGGCACGTTCAATGTTCTCGAAGCAGCCGTCAAGGCGGGCGTGTCGAAGGTGGTTGCGGCCTCCTCGGCCTCTGTGCTGGGCTTGGCCGAGAGCTTTCCGACCACCGAAGCGCATCATCCCTACAATAACAGGACGATTTACGGCGCGGCCAAGACATTCAACGAGGGGCTGCTCCGCAGCTTCGCGGACATGTATGGCCTGCGCTACGTGGCGCTGCGCTATTTCAACGTCTACGGGCCTCGAATGGACGTTTACGGCGCCTATACGGAAGTGCTGATCCGTTGGATGGAGCGTCTGGCGGCTGGCATGCCGCCCCTCATCTATGGCGACGGTAGCCAGACGATGGACTTCGTCGATGCGCGCGACATCGCCCGGGCAAACCTGCTGGCTGCGAAGAGCAATGTCACGGATGAAGTGTTCAATGTCGCAAGCGGCAAGGAGATAAGCCTGCTGGAACTCGCGCAGATGCTGAGCAATATCATGGGAGTCTCACTCGAACCGCAGCACAAAGAGGCCCGTACGGTCAACGGCGTGACCCGTCGTCTTGCCGATATCAGCAAAGCCGAGAAGCTTCTCGGCTTCAAAGCGGAGATATCGATGGAGCAGGGGCTTCGCGACCTTGTCGCGTGGTGGCAGTCGAACACCGCTGTGGCGGGAGGCCAAGCTGCATGAGCCCGTCGCTATCTGCAATTCCGGTCGCCAAACCCGTCCTCGGAGAGGAGGAGGCTGAGGCTGCGCGCCGCGTCATTCTGTCAGGATGGGTAACGCAGGGGCCGGAGGTCGCTGCTTTCGAGAGTGAATTCGCAACTTTTGTCGGCGCCGCGCATGCCTGCGCCGTTTCCAACTGCACGACCGCGCTTCATCTCGCCTTGATGGCGATCGGTGTCAGTGCCGGCGACGAAGTCATCACGGTCAGTCATTCGTTTATCGCCACCGCGAACGCTGTTCGATACTGCGATGCAGTACCTGTTTTCGTCGACATCGAGGCGGATGGTTACAACATCGACCCCAGCCTGATCGAAACAGCAATCACGTCCCGCACCAAGGCAATCCTATGCGTGCATCAGCTCGGCATGCCTTGCGATCTCCGCCCCATCGTGGAGATCGGCAAGCGCCATTCGATACCGGTTATCGAAGATGCGGCCTGCGCGACGGGAAGCGAAATCCTGTGGGATGGGCGTTGGGAAAAGATCGGCAAATCGCATGGCGACATTGCCTGCTTCTCCTTCCATCCCCGGAAGGTCGTCACGACAGGTGACGGCGGCATGTTGACGACGGCCAATCCCGAATATGATCGGAAATTCCGGCTGTGGCGCCAGCATGGAATGAGCGTCACCGATACCATCAGGCATGGCTCGAAACAGGTGATTTTCGAGGACTATGACGAACTGGGCTACAACTACCGCATGACCGACCTTCAGGCGACCGTCGGACGAGAGCAGTTACGGCGGCTGCCTGGCCTGATTGCGCAGCGAAGGCGGTTTGCCGAGCAGTATTGCGAACGCCTGTCCACGATCTCCGGTGTGTCGATTCCGACCGAGCCTCGCTGGGCTCGCAGCAACTGGCAAAGCTTCTGTGTGCGATTGTCTGATGAAATCGACCAGCGGGCAGTCATGCAGGCGCTGCTCGATCAAGGGATCTCGACCCGGCGCGGTGTGATGAACATTCATCTGGAACGCGCCTATGCCGACCAGAGCTCCCATCGCGCTGCCACCAGCCTGACGCGCAGTGTATCGGCGCAGCAGCAAACCATCATCCTGCCGCTTTATGCCCAGATGACGGAGCTCGACATCGTCAGGGTCGTCGAGACACTGCGTCAGGCCCTTGCTGACGCCAGTACCGGGCGCGTCATCCGTCAGCCCGAGCGGGGCGTCGTGCCCGCCTGATCTGATACCTGTAGAATACGGAATACAGCATAAAGAGACACGCGCATCATCTGATGCGCGTGTCTCTTTATGCGGATTTCGTGATCCATCCTCTAACGACTGCGGGTACTGACTCCGGCGGAAGCAGATCAACCAACATACGCAGCGAGTAAAGCCCACTCACCGCCACTGCGATGGAGCCCATCACCATCGCCGACCATGGCGGCAAGATCAAAAAGGCCGAGAACACCAATCCCGAGGCAGGCAGGAAAAGAAGCGCGTGCCTGCGATTGGCGGGCGACCAGCGGAAGCCGGTAAGCCGCCGTACGATCACGTAAATCAGGATGCTATGCCAGACATAAAGGCCGAAAAACGCCATGCCGGCCCCCGGGGTGCCAAACTTTGATACGAAGAGCCACGCCAGCCCCACATGCACCACTGTCGCAGCGACTTCCGTCCAGAAGAAGATCGTCTGCACGCCCTTCGCCACAACGATGAAACCCATCGGCCAGGCGATAATCCTGAGCATCATTCCAAGGCAGATCCAGCGCAGAAGCTCTACGGCCCCATGAAACTCCGTGGAATAGAACAAACTCATTACGAGCGGCGCCAGGGTCAAGGTGGCGAGCAGACCGGGGCCGGCCAGCAGCAGGCTGATTTCCGCCTGCTCGTTGACCAGTCGGTTGCACTCGGCATTGTTGTCTGCGGTTGCAGTCAGGCGCGGATAGAAGTCCGTGCTCATCGCCTGCAGGATGAAGCCGGCATAGAGCCCCCCAAGCGCCCAAGCCGCCTGATACAGTCCGGCCGCCGCGACGCCCCCTTCCTTCAGCACGATGATGCGGATGGCATAGGCAGCACCGAAGGTCAGAAGTCCGCTTGCCATGAATGCGAAACCGAGCCTGAGCAGCGCGGTCGCTTCTTGACCGAACTGGCGCGCCGACATCGGCGGGCGATCGGTGCAGATCTTTCGGCTGTACCACCAGGTAGGAAGGATTGAAGCAGCTGCGATCACGACGAGAGACGGCGCGATGGCCTGTGCGCCGAACATATAGATCAGCGGGATGCTGACCGCCGTTCCGAAGAGCCCCGAAAGCACGTTGATAAGGGCAAGACTTCCGATGTTCCGCATGCCCTGAATCAATGCAGTTTGTCCGGCGGAGACCACCCGAAAAAAAACGGCTAGAGAGAGAAGTGCTATCCCGCCGGCATGCCGGTAGTCGCCAAAGGTGAAACTTGAGACCGGAAACGCCAGTGCGGCAAGCAAGAGCGCACCAAGGAGCCCGAGCACCATCGATATGCGCCTGAGCGCTGTCGCCGATCGTGCGATCTTCTCTGCGTCGCCAGTGCCGGCAGCTTCGGCGATCTGGCGCACGCCGCTGCCACTCACCCCCAGACCCGCGATCGCTTGCGCCATGTCGATGATCGACCCGTAAAGGCCGATAAGTCCCACGCCTTCCGGCCCGAGCAGAACGGCCAGGGCCTTATTTCTGATAATGCTGAGCGCGACGTTCACCAGCGAGGAGCCGCCCATCAGCATCGTCGATTTGAGGATCTGTGTGTAGGTCTGGCCACGGGGGGGTATCATGCGCATGGTCATCGGATGCCCCTAGCCATTTGCTGCGAGCAAACTTGGTCGCAACCCATGCTTTCGCCGGTCACTGGCTGGCCCGATCTGCAAGCGCCTGGGTTTCTTCGGAAGGCTCGGCGGAGTCGGAATCGGACGAGCCTGCCAAAATGTGAGGCTGGACCACTCTCACCACATCGCCGGGCTCCAACGCCGTCGTTTCCGAGGCCGGGAATTGATTGATTTGTCCCTCACTCCGCCGGCTGACGGTAAAGGTAAGCGGGAGTTCATCGCCAGGGTTTTTGGTGTCGTCGCTGGCGGCGAGCCCCTCGATGAGCAGCTTCTGCGCCAACTCTCGTTTCATTTTGAGCTGATCGAGATTTGCCCGTTCGGACTGCGCTTCGGTTGCGATTTCGCTCCGGCGCGCATCAGCAAGCCCCTCGAGATTCCGTGTTGTCTCGCTGATGGCCTGACGGCCCCGCATGATCGCGGTGACGAGGTCGAGCTTGTCGGCGCGGTAGGTCGTCAGCAGCCGCTGCAGGTCCATTTGCCGCGACGAGAGCGTAAGACCCTTCTGGACCAGTGTCTTAACACTGACCAGCTGGTCCTCGACTGATTTGATATTGTCGTCTGCCCCCGCCTGTTTTTCTTCCAACGTCGAAATTTCGGTATTCAGAAGATCACGCAGTTCCGTGAGTGCCTTTGACTGCCTCTCCAGCGCGCTTGCGCGGGCCTGAAAAATAACCCGTTCCTCGTTATAGATCCCTGCCGCATATTGCTGGTCGCTGCCATCCGTCCGGTCGAAGGTAATTTCCTTCGCTCCGTCCATCTCCGCCTGGAGCCGCGACAGTTTGGCGGCGCTGCGCAGGATCGAGTGATCGGTTTCGCGCAATTCGCCTGCGAGCCTGATCGACTGCGTTTGTTGCTCGCTTTTGGCGCGGACCGGGCCGCCGCCCATTGCGAGCGATTGCAGGACGGTAAGGCCGGGGCGGAATTTATATTCTCCCGGCTTGGCTACGTCTCCCACGACATAGATCGGCGGGTATTCGAGAATTTCGATCATCACCACAGGTGTCTGCATCAACCCGATTTTTTCCTGCAGACGCGTGGCAATCTGGTTTGTGAGGCCGGCATTATCGAGCGTGCCGACGGGAAGGGATCCAAGAAAGGGCAAGAAGACCGCGCCGTCATCCGAGACAGTGTATTCGCCACCGATCGCATCCCATCGCTCATACTGGCCTTTGGATGGAATCCACTGCGCAATCGTCAGACGGATTTTCGTTTGAGGAGCGAAAGGAGTGTCGTCGGCGAGGGCCGGCAACACAGGTCCGGCAAGAAAAACGAGCGCACTGATGGCAAACGTCGCACGAAAGAAGATGTGAGGAACGCGGTACGATAGCTTCATCTACGTGTCCAGCCTGCAGAGCATCCTTAAGCGGATACAGGTTCAATGCCTTAGGCGTTGCGAACATGCCGGACGCAGGGTCCAGCGCCGCAACACCAGTGTGCAATCTGACGGAGCCTTGAGGAAGGTGGAGGCCGGATGCTTCGCTTCATCACTATTGATGAAACGGAGTAGGGCGCCTCACCCTGAGAGACCCGGAAGATATGTCTCCGGTTCATAAACGCTCGATTTCAGGCTGAGAGGCTAGGCGTTCCGAATGCGCGATCGTGAGCAGACGGGGTTCAATCAGGTCGCATCAGGCTCAGTGCGCAGATTAGCGACGACGCGCCGGTTCTGCACCTTGCAGGAACGCTCTGTGCAGTCGCGCACCTCCCGGTCCTCGCCGTAACCCTTGGCCCACATCCGTTTTGGGTCCACGCCCTTCGAAGCCAGATAGACCATCGCCGCATCGGCGCGCTGCTGCGACAGGCTCTTCATTTTCGATACGGAACCGGAATCGTCGGCAAATCCCTGCAGCTTGATCAGCCAGGCCGGATTCCTGTTCAGCCAGGCTGCCTGGTTGTCCAGCGTCGTCATCGCGACGGAGTCGAGTTTGGCGGAGTCCTGTGTGAAGTAGATACGCCGGCCGACGTTGAGGATAAAATCCTCTTCGCTGCCGGCCTTGACGCTTTCAAAACCGGGCGCGGGATCGTTGGTCTGGCCAGTCAACGGCGCCGCGGGAGGTTCTTCCACGGAAGCGATATCTGTGGTGGTGCAGGCAGTGAGCGCCAAAAGCATGGCCGCGGCGGCAAGACGCCTCGTATATCCAGACATCAACGTGATATTCCTCATTCGACCGGGGTTGCCTGGCTGACCTCAGCGGCTGGCGCCTGGTCGGCAATATGCGGCAGGACCTGAACCGCGGTGCCGATCGGGCAGCGCTGATAAAGATCGATGGCGTCTTCGTTGAACATGCGGATGCAGCCACTGGAGGCATCCTTGCCGATGCTCCAGGGTTCCAGCGTGCCGTGGAAGCGATAGCCGGTGTCGACACCGTCACGATGCAGGTACATGGCCCGGGGGCCGAGCGGGTTCTTCGGTGAGCCCCCGGCGACGAATTCGGGCAGTTCAGGATGGCGCTTGCGCATCTCCGGTGGCGGCGTCCAGCGCGGCCAGAGAGACTTACTGTCGATCGTGGCGCGGCCGAACCATTTGAAGCCCTCGCGGCCGACGCCGACGCCGTAGCGGATGGCTGTCTTATTCTCCATGATCAAATAGAGAAAATGATGCCGCGTATCGACAACAACGGTGCCGATCGGCTCGCTGCTGAAATATTTGACAACCTGACGCTGCCACTGCCTGTCGATCTTGGCGAAGTTGGTCGCTCTGAACGTCACGCCATTATCGGCGGCCGTGCCGGTAAAATAGGAGGCAGCCTGGGCAAAAGCCGGTTTCCGTACCGCGCCGGTGCCAAGCAATGCCAATCCACCGAGCAGAATATCCCTGCGGGTCCACACCATCGGCCATATCCCCCTCAAAGCCAAGCAGCGCAACGCCAGTAAATCAGATTTTTCATTTGCCACAACACAAAATTCTTCTCATCCCCCAAAGCTTGAGGTCGAGTTGCTGATGCCTCGGGGTCGGTGTTGCTCTGATCGTTACTCGGCGAGAATGCCGCTATACCCAATTGCACAAGATAACCGAAGGCGGCCACCGACTGTGTTGCCTGCACAGTCGAATCCTGGCTCCGCGCATGGAGTCACTGATCGAACCGTTCGTTCAACCTAGAAATTCCTGCAAATTCAATCTTGGAAAAAACATGCTGGAAATTGTCAAGTTTTTTTGGTTTACCTCTCACGTTGCGAAATAAGCGGAATTTGCAATCCGGCGTTTAGCCTGCCGTCGATTGTTCATTTCCGCGTTTCTTTATGGATATTGCTATGGGTATCAGGGAGGACGACCGGCGCTACGCGGTCTATGCGGCACATCGCTCCGACCTCATTCGATATGCTACGCCCATCGTCGGTTCGCGAGAGGAAGCTGAAGACCTCGTCCAAGAGGTCTTCATAAAATTCGTGCCGGAAGACGCGGCCGCACCCCAGAAGTTGAAGGCCTATCTCTTCCGCATGGTGAGGAACCTCGCGCTCGACGTGCGCAGGCGCCAGAAGCGCGATTTGCGCGCCCGTCCGGAAGATACGCCGTGGTGGGGACTTCCCCTGGACACGGGAACGCCTGAGGAAAACGCGCTCTTCTGCGATCAGATCAGACAGGTCGACGCAATCCTTTCGGCAATGCCGGACCAGGCACGCATCGCTGTCGAAATGCATCGCTTCGGCGGATACCGTATGGAGGACATCGCCAGCCACCTCGACATTTCGGTGGCCGGCGTCCACAGGCTGATCAAGGCCGCAATTGTCGAATTCGCCAAAAAAATGGGATGATCCGCTAAAAATCTCGAATCCGCGTGAAAAAACCGGACGAGATAAACGTCATTGTTCGTGAAGCGGCAAAACAGCGGGGATGCGACTTGGTTTGGCTACGGGAAAGACTGGGAACTGATGGCCGTCGAACCGGATAAAAGGCCTGATGTTTCGGACGAGGCACTGGCGGCGGCAGCAGACTGGTTCCTTCTTCTGCAGGAAGGTCCCGAAGACGCCGAGCTCAAAGCGCGCTTCGATCGCTGGCTGGACAGCCATAGTGAACACCGCCTGGCCTGGGGGCGCACGGAGAAGGCATGGACCGCGATGGGGCAGGTCGTTCCGGCCATGCGATCGCAATGGGAATATGCGTCGAGATCGGCGGCCAGACCCGTCATGCGAAAACCGGCAGCGGCTCGGCGTCGCACGCCGTGGCGCCGGGTTGCCGTGGCAGCGGCGGCTGTGGCCGCGCTCTGTCTTGGGCTCGTCGTTGCGCCCGGCCTGATGCTTCGCTTGAGCGCCGACTATTCAACGTCCACGGCGGAGACCCGCACGATCATCCTTCAGGACGGCAGCACGGTAACGATGGCTGCCGCGACCTCGATTGCTTTGAACTACGGCGACGGACGGCGGGGCATCAAGCTTCTTGCCGGCGAGGCGTATTTCGAGGTGGCACCGGATAGGGACAAGCCCTTTACGGTGGAGGCAAATGGCGTCCGCGTCGAGGTGCTCGGCACAGCCTTCGATGTGCAGCTCGCCGACGGGCTGACCAGCATTGCCCTTGCGCACGGTTCCGTTCAAGCCTCCATTGCGGGTTCGTCTGCGACCCGGCCCGAACGGCTGGTGCCTGGAGATCTGTTGACGGTCGATCCAAATAGCGCCGTCATGATGAAGGACACGATCCCGGTCGATCAGATCGCCAACTGGCGCAATGGCGAACTTTACGTCGTGAACGCGACGCTAGCCTCGGTCATCGAGCAGATCCAGCGCTATCACTCCGCCTGGATATCGGTTCCCGACGCGACACTCGCCCATCAGCGGGTCACGGGCTTCTATAATCTCAGGCAACCCGATCAGGCGCTGCGCGCCCTGGTCGAACCTTATGGCGGCAAGGTTCGCTCAATATCCTCGCTTGCGCGCATCGTCAGCCGATTTTAGAAAAAATTTGACTGTAATTATCAAGATTTAGCTCGCCCCAGCCGAAAACCCTGAAAAAACTCTGAGAGCCAATCGTCATTTCGTTGAAAGCGCCGAGCACGACATCGGCGCAAACGACTGGAGAGACGAGAGTGAGCATGCGAGTGAGGGTAGGGGGTCTGAGGCTCAACAGTGCGCGCCAAGCGGGTGGGCACGCCTGGCGAGCACGGTTGTTGGCGACAACGGCTTTTGCAATTTTATCGGTTGCGACCAACGCTCACGCGCAGTCGGCTCCGGCCGATCAGGCACAAGCGCAAGCAGCCACCGTACTCCCCTTCAACATCCCGTCCCAACCCTTGGCGAGTGCAATCCGTGCATTTGGGCGTCAATCCGGTATGCAGATCACTTTGTCGTCGGCGCCGACAGGCTCTGTGAACACCAGCGCCGTCGTCGGTCGATTGACGCCTGCCGACGCGCTTGATCGAATGCTGTCGGGAACGGGAATATCGGCGCATATTTCCGGAGATGGCGGCGCAGCGATGATCGGCAGCGCCGAGATCGTGAATGCCATTCCGCAGGAGGAAGGTGTCACCCAACTTGCTCCGATCGTCATCAAGGGCGGCCGGCGTGCAAGCTCCGGTGCGGGCTATCGCGGCACGCCCGACTGGGTCTACGACGAGCCGGCAAGCGTCAGTGTCATTTCAAGGGAGGCTATTCAAAGCTCTCCCGCCCGTAACGCACGCGACCTGCTCGATACCGCCGCCGGCGTCTATGCCAACCGTTCCGAAGGGCAGAACCCCGGCGTAACGGTCAATATTCGCGGCCTCCAGGACCAGAACCGCGTTGTCACCATGATCGACGGGGCAAGGCAGAATTTTCAGCGCAACGGTCATGGATCAACGCAGCGAACCTATGTCGAAACTGCCTTCATCCGTGAAATCGACGTCGAAAAGAGCGGCACCTCGGGCGTTGGCGGAGCCGGCGCACTGGGCGGTTCGGTCAACTTCCGAACCATCGAGGCCGATGATCTCATAGAAGATGGCCGCCAGTGGGGCGGCGAGTCAAACGCGACCGTTGGCACCAACGAGTTCCAGTTTGATGGCGCAAGCATGGCGGCGGTCAGATTGTCGGACAGCTTCTCGGTGCTCGGCGGCATCAGCCACAAGAAGATTGGCGCCTATGACATCGGCGAGAATGGCGACATCAAGCTTTATGACAGTTCCGTGCATGACGGAGCGGCAATCTTCACGGGGCAGGACTCCTACTCCTACCTGCTGAAGGCCGAGGCGGAACTCACCGACGATCTCGATACGTCGCTGACCTGGCTTCGCAACGATTCCGACTTCAGCCAGGGCTCCTACAATAACGATGGCGACCTCGATGAAGATACGCAGCAGGTTCTGAACGATACGATCACCAGCAGCCTTCACTGGGATCCCGACAGCGAGCTCATCGATCTCAATGCCCGCCTCTGGTACAACCACACGCGAAACCGCGAGAAGCGCTACGGCTCGGCCATCAACGACGATGGTTTCCCTGTCAATTACGCTCTCGGCACACTGGGCTTCAGCATCGATAATACCAGCCGCTTCGAAACGTCAGCCGGTTCACTTTCGCTGAATTACGGTGTCGAAGCCTTCTTCGATCGCGGCAAGACGGAGACGCTCGAGGATTATTTCCTCAATGGCGTAGACATGACGGCCACCTATACCGGCACGACCCCGTCAGGTGATCGCGACGTCTACAGCGCCTTTACCAATGCTACGTTCGAACATGACGATTGGCTGATGGCGCAGGCCGGTCTGCGCTACGATTACTACAATCTGTCGGGCGATGCATCGCTCTACGGTCTGGAAGTCAAGACCATCGACAACCGGAGATGCCGCTTGTACTTCCCCGACGGCGTGACCTGCCGGATCTGGACGGGCACCATTGATCGCGTAACGGTCTATCCGGAAAACGTCATCCCGGTCGACAATTCGGACGGCGCGCTGCTGCCCTCCGCCATGCTTGCAGTCAAACCCGTCGACTGGCTGCAGCCCTTCGCCAAGTATTCGCGCAGCTTCCGTCCTCCGACGATCATGGAAACCTTCCTGACGGGCGGTCATCCCGGCGTCAATCTCGTGGAGAACGCTCCCAATCCCGATCTCGTGGCCGAAGAAGGCAACACGTTCGAGCTTGGTGTGAATGCCACGACCGACGGGCTCTTGTCTGCTGATGACAGCGTGCGCCTGAAGGCCGTCGGCTTTTACCGCGAGATCGAAAACTATATCGCGCTCGGGACAGTTCATCGCGCCGAAACGGGCCGCGACTATGCCTCCTATGTCAATGTCGACGGCACGACGCGCATGAAAGGCATCGAGTTGGAGGCGAGTTACGATGCAGGCAAATGGTATGCCGGCCTCTCCTATACCTATCTGAAGACGGATTTCGGCACCAGCTACAACTACGACGGCACGAGCTACGAGATCGAGCCCTCGATCATTTTCGTGCCGCCGCGCAATAAGTTCACCATCGATGCGGGCATGCGGCTTTTCGACGACAAGCTGACGATCGGCGGTCGCGCCACCCATGTCGGCGGCACATCGCCCAATATCGGCGTGCTGGCGAGTAACTATGTCACCGAAGACTATTCGCTCTACGACATATACGGGTCCTACGCCTTCAACGACACCGTCAAGCTCCGCTTTGCCGTCAACAACGTCACCGATGTCGCCTACGTCCCGGCGCTCGGAACCATCAGCCTGCCCGGACCGGGACGCACGGCGACGGCATCGCTCAACTTCAAGTTCTAAGCAATTTCCCGGCCGACAGGCCCGGATCCGAGGTTCGTCGACCGACGGACAACCAACCATCAATGGAGAAAGACAATGAGTGTAGGAATTCAGGTCCCCGCCGGTGCGCCCGATTGGGTCAACTATCTCGAAACCACGTGGCTCAACTCCTTCTCATATCGCAGCCATGGCTCGTTCAGCCCGGGCTCGGCGCCTTACGACCAGTGGGTCGCCGGCAACGCCGGTACCGCCCAGTCGGGCGTGGTTCTTAACGGCGATTTCAGCTACATTCCGCCGGGCGGCTTCGTCGGCTCGCTCGACACGCTGGAATTCGGCTCGCATCTGACCGGCAGCACGGCGGCCGGCTATGATCTCAGCACCGTGCTGACGCTGGACCTGTCGGACGCGACCGCCTCTGCGGCGTTCACCTATGCGATCTACTACCTTTCCAACTTTGCCGACCTGACGCATCTCTATGACTATCTCGGTGAACAGGGCACGATGCAGACCGGCAATAGCGGCGGCCTCGGCGAGACCCTCTACAGCTTTGCCGGCGACGATGTGCTGACGGGTGCCGGTTCGAGCGACTTCGACACCTTCTACTATCGCGCCGATCTGAATGCCGGCGGATGGGGCGACGACACCATCACCGACTTCGTTGACGGCAACGACCTGATCGTTCTCGATGGTTATGGCTGGGATGATTACAGCGACTTCGTTACGGCCGGCGGCAGTATTTCCGGTTCGACGATCTCCTACGCCGGCAACAGCATTGACGTCGCTTTCGCAGGCGGCGGCACGCTTGACAGCTCCGATCTGATCTTCGTCGCGTGATCGGCCGATGAGGAACCAATTTTTGGTTCGGACGTCGTCGCAGCCTTTTGCTGCGGCGACGATCCTCCCGCTGAAGAGTAATGTCGTCAGCATCGCCCTCATCAGCGGGGTCGTCAACCTGCTCGCCCTGACATCGCCCCTGTTCATGCTGCAGGTCTATGATCGCGTGCTTGCAAGCGGCAGCGTTCCGACGCTGATCGGTCTGGCAGTGCTTGCCGCCGGCCTCTACGCATTCCAGTCGATCCTCGATATCGTCCGCGCCCGTGTCTTGCTGCGGATCGGCGAGCGATTTGACGGAAAACTCAGTGCCCGCGTTCATGAGGCCGTGATACGCCTTCCATTGGTCAGTCGAGCCCAAGGTGACGGCTTGCAGCCATTGCGGGATCTCGACAACGTCCGCGGCTTCTTGTCCGGCGCAGGCCCCACGGCCTTTTTCGACCTTCCGTGGATGCCGCTTTATCTCGGCATATGCTTCCTCTTCCATGTCTGGATCGGCGTGACGGCGCTCGTCGGCGCGGTCATCCTTGTCTCGCTGACGCTGATCACGAACACCCTGTCGCAAGGTCCTATCCGCGAAACCATTGCTCAGAACATGATCCGCAACGGTCTTCTAGAAGGTACCCGTCGCAATGCGGAAGTCGTCCGCGCGATGGGACTGGAAACGCGGCTCGCCAAACGATGGCTGAAGGTCAACGCCGCCTATCTTGCGGCCAACCGCCGGGCCGGTGACATCGGCGGTGGCTTGGGAGGCGTGTCGAAGTCGCTGCGCATGATGCTGCAGTCCTCCATTCTCGCTGTCGGTGCCTATCTCGTGATCACTCAGCAGGCCACGGGCGGCATCATGATCGCAAGCTCGATCATGATGGGCAGGGCGCTCGCACCCGTCGAACTCGCAATCGGCAACTGGAAACCGTTTCTGATGGCACGCCAGAGCTGGGCGAGGCTTCAGGACCTGCTGGGCAAGATCCCTGAGGCCAGGCCCGTCACGGCTCTGCCGCGCCCCGAACGTGAGCTGCGCATCGAGGCGGTGACCGTCATGCCTCCGGGCGAAAGAAAACCGACGCTGGCTGGGCTCGGCTTCTCGTTGGTCGCAGGAAGCGCACTCGGCGTGATCGGTCCATCCGGATCGGGAAAGTCGACCTTGTCGCGAATCCTGGTCGGCGCCTGGCAGCCGTCGGCGGGCAAGGTCAGGATCGATGGCGCCAGCCTGGACCAGTGGGACAGCGCCGCACGCGGTGAGCATATCGGCTACCTTCCGCAGGGCGTGGAACTGTTCGACGGAACCATCGCTGAGAACATTTCGAGGTTCGAGGAAGCTCCTGACGCGGAAGCGATCATCGCCGCGGCGCGCACGGCCGGTACCCATGAACTCATCTTGAAATTCGAACTCGGTTACGAGACGCAAATCGGCGAAGGCGGAGCCGCGCTCTCGGCAGGTCAGCGCCAGCGCATCGGCCTTGCGCGTGCCCTTTATCGCGATCCGTTTCTGGTCGTCCTCGATGAGCCCAACGCCAATCTGGACGCCGAGGGTGAAGCAGCCGTCGTCAAGGCCATCGCCGCGGTTCGCGATCGCAAGGGCATCGTCGTCGTCGTTGCCCACAGACCCAGTGCACTTGGGATCGTCGACCATGTGCTGATGATCGAAGGTGGCAGGCAAAAGGCCTTCGGTCCGCGTGATGAGGTACTTTCCAAAGTTCTCAAGAGCGGCTCGGGCCTGCCCGCTGGCCGAGGTTTTCCAGCAACCGGCGTGAGTGCCGCGCCGCTGCGGGTCATCGCAAACGTCGCCCAGGCAACTTCGGACGCCGCAAATGGCGCCGTTCCGGATAGTCAGGAGGATGCCGATGTCAGACATTGATGACCGCGAAGTCAGTCGCTCAATCCGGCGCCACCTGATGGTGGGCGTCATCGCCTCGCTCGCTATGGTCGGGGGCGCCGGGGCCTGGGCCTCGGTGACGGATCTTGCCGGAGCGGTGGTAGCGCCGGGGCATTTTGTCGTCGATTCCTATGTCAAGAAAGTCCAGCACCCGACGGGCGGGGTCGTCGGAGAAATCCTTGTCGGTGAGGGTGATGAGGTCAGGGCCGGTGACGTCCTCATGCGCCTCGACTCCACCCAGACCCGCGCCAACCTCGCGATCGTCACGAAGCGGCTCAACGAACTGGCGGCGCGGCTGGCGAGGCTTGAAGCCGAACGTGACGACCTAGATGACATTGCTTTTCCGGACTGGCTGCTTGCCGATCACGAAGATCCGGAAGTGGCTGCCGCCATCCACAGTGAGTCTCGTCTGTTCCAGTCTCGGCGCGACGCGAGGGAAGGGCAGAAAGCCCAGCTCAATCAGCGCATCGCACAGTTCGAGCATGAAATTGCCGGGCTGAAGGCTCAGGAAGTTGCTTATGGCGAGGGAATAGAGGTTCTCAATACGGAAATATCCGCTCTGAACAGGTTGCGCGAACAGGGTATCGTTTCCGACCAGCGGCTGAACGGCCTCAAGACCCAGGCTGCGACTTTCGGCGGAGAACGCGGCGAGAAGATTGCGTTCCAGGCCCAGTCGGCTGGCCGGATTACGGAAACACGGCTGCAGATCCTGCAGATCGATCAGGATCTCAGAACCGAAGTCGGCCGCGAATTGCGGGAGGTCCAGGCGCAGATCGGCGAATATGTCGAGCGCAAAGTGGCAGCTGAGGACGACCTGAAACGCATCGATATCGTCGCTCCGCAATCCGGCGTCGTGCACCAATTGGCGGTCCATACAGTGGGTGGAGTGATCTCTCCTGCCGATCCGATCATGCTGATCGTGCCGGAAGGGGATGATCTGGCCCTTGAAGTTCAGATCGCACCGAAGGACGTAGACCAGATTCAGATCGGGCACGCCGCCTTGCTGCGCATGACCGCTTTTAATCTTCGCACGACACCCGAACTCAATGGCTTTGTCAGCCGAATTGCGGCTGACCTTACCACCGACGAACGGTCCGGCCAGTCCTACTACCTGGTGCGTGTCGCTATCCCGCAAGCCGAAAAGGAGAAGCTGAAGAGCCTCACGCTCGTTCCCGGTATGCCGGCCGAAGTGATGATCAAAACGGGTGACCGCACCGCACTCTCCTATCTCGTCAAGCCGCTCTCCGATCAGATCCTGCGCGCCTTTCGGGAGGATTAAGATTGACGCGATCGCCGAAATCGGAGCCCGGCTTTTCGAGCGTTACCATGCCGTGCGGGCAGTCCCCAGCGCGAACGTATGGGAGGACGTGACGAGGGCGACGTGAGCCTTGAGCGAAACGGCACAGTTTCCCGGATAGGAGAGATTGTGCTGGATCAGATGCTTCAGCAGCTCATCGGCGTTGCGCTTTTCCGTTAGCGGAAATGTCACTGTCATGTGCGTTCCTCGACAGAGAAAATTGACCGTTCGCAGGGATTAAGGCGTGAATCCTTTCGCGCTGCAACAAGAAAAATTTAACCACAAAATTAAAATCGATTAGTTTTTGAAGTGCATATTTTAAAATCGTTTTAAATCCGGAAGTTGCCATTGGTGTGGTATGCGTCGGATAACTGCGACAAAAACACACGCAGTTGGATAAGACCTTGTTAACCACCCAGGTCCCAGATGAAGAGAGGTTTAAACGTTCTGCCGGAGCTGTGAGAATGCGTTCCGCCACGTAGGGCTTTAGATCCGCACATATCCCCTTGATCGCCAATGCCGGCGGGTGGGTTATGCGCTGGTGTGTTCTGTTCTCGGTGTGTGGCAATGTCGATCATTCATAGTATCAGCGTAAGAAGCGGTCGGCTGGTGAAGCTCACCTTCGAATCTGCCTCCTTCACGCGGGCCGCTCGCAAAACCACCGGAACGGCACGTCAGGCGAGAAGCCGTATCGTCACCCTCGCAGGCGCCCTCAGCATCGTCTACGCCGGGATGTTCGGCAAACTGATCTACTATGGACTTGTCGTCGACACGACGACATCGAGCATTCCGCCAAATCCGATCATGGCCTCCCGGCCTGATATTCTGGACCGCAACGGCGAGCTTCTGGCGACCGATATCCGTACGGTTTCGATGTTTGCCGAGCCGAGCCATATGGTCGATGTGGATGAAGCGGTCGAGAAGCTCACGCAGCTTTTCCCGGAGCTCGACCGGAAGGCGCTCTATCAGAAACTGTCGGACAAGCGTTCGCAATTCACATGGCTGCGTCGCCAGTTGACGCCGAAGCAACAAAGCGAGGTTTTGGCCCTCGGCCTTCCCGCCATCGGCTTCCGCCCGGAGGTAAAGCGCTTTTATCCCGGCGGGCGCACGGCAGCCCACATTCTCGGCTATGTCGATATCGACAACAAGGGCATGGCCGGCATGGAGAAGTATCTCGACACGCAGGGCCTTTCGGATCTGGAATCCACCGGGCTCGCAGTGCGCGAGAATCTGGAGCCGGTGCGGCTGTCGATCGACATCCGGGCGCAGAATGTCGTTCATGACGTCGTCACCGATGCGATCACCACATACAAGGGTAAGGCCGCCGGCGCCGTCATCCTCGACGTCCATACCGGCGAGGTGCTCGCCATGGCGTCCGCGCCCGATTTCGATCCGAATGACCCGCAGGCGACAGGCAGCGAAGGCTGGCTGAACCGTATGTCGAACGGCACCTTCGAAATGGGCTCGACCTTCAAGACCTTCTCGATGGCATTGGCGCTCGACAGCGGTACGGTGAAACTTTCCGACAGTTTCGACGCCACCGGGCCGCTGCATTACGGTGGCTTCACAATCCATGACGACCATGACGTGCCGCGCCGCTGGCTGACCATTCCGGAGATCTTCCGCTATTCCTCCAATATCGGCACGGCGAGGATGATGGATCTGGTCGGCATGGATCGTCAGAAGGACTATCTGACCCGCTTTGGCCTGTTGACCAAGATGCAGACCGAACTGCCAGAGGTGAAGACACCAACACAGCCGAAAGTCTGGAAGAAGATCAATTCGATCACGATCTCCTTCGGCCATGGGGTAGCGACCACGCCACTGCAGACGGCGGTTGCCGGTGCCGCCCTCGTCGACGGCGGCGAGCTCATAGAGCCGACCTTCCTGCCGCGCTCGGTCGAAGAGGCGGCGAAAACCGAACAGCAGATCGTCAAGAAAAGCACCAGCGACACGATCCGTTATCTCTTCAAGCTCAATGGCGAACAGGGCTCCGGACGCACCGCAGACGTGCCCGGCTTCCATGTCGGCGGCAAGACGGGCACGGCGAACAAGGTCGTGAACGGTCACTATTCGCACACGCTGAGCTTCAACGCCTATCTGGCTGCCTTCCCGATCGATGCGCCGAAATATGTGGTGCTGTCCTTCATCGACGAACCGCTAACCGGTCAGCACGGGCTTACTTTCGCGACGAATACGGCAGCCCCGATGGTGCATGACATCATCAGCCGTGTCGCACCGATCCTGGGCGTCGAACCGGATTTCGGGCAGAATCTGCTGGCATCGTATTGACGGCGGCACCGGCGCTGTTTGGAAACGAGCTGTGCGCGATGGTGTACATCATGACCGGCAATGGACGGTACCGAACTTTCATCGCGTTACGTCATCCGGGCTACATACTTGCGGCCTAGGTCATTGGGTGGAGGTGAGCGCCTCATGTCCAGTCGAACGAACGTCACAAAACGCCTCATGGACGCCTGCGAGCTGCTGCTTTGCGAGGCGCATGCCCTGGAAGAGCTGACGGCGCGCCGGATTGCGATCCAGGCGCAGGCGACGCCTTCGGTGATCGCCTATCATTTCGGGTCCCAGGAAGAATTGATCACAGCCGTTGCGGAGCGTGTCTGTGCTGCTTGCCTCCGTGCAGCAGATCGCCACTTTCACCATCTCCTCGGAGCTCAACATTCTCTTCGTCGGGCTGGTGCTGATCGCCTTCGTCGCCTTCGCGCCGGGCGATCTCTCCGGCCTCTCCGCGCGCAAACAGGGGAGGGCAGGACATGAGCAACACCGTTCTCTCCCTAAAGGGCGTCGAGAAGGTCTTTGGCGCATTCCGCGCACTCGGCCCTATCGATCTCGATATCAGCGCCGGCGAGCGCCTCGGCATCATCGGCCCGAACGGCTCCGGCAAGACGATGCTGATCAATTGCATCACTGGCGTCTATCGCCCCGACAAAGGATCGGTGCATTTCCAAGGGCAAGATATTTCCCATATCGAAGCCCACAAGCGCGCCCGGCGCGGCATCTCCCGCAGCTTCCAGATCCCGCGACCTTTTACCGGCATGACGGTGCTCGAAAACCTGCTGGTGCCGCTGGACCTATTGCCATGTCGATGGCGACAAGGAAGACCGCGCCTGCTCGGTGCTTGCAAGCGTCGGGCTTGCAAATAGAATCTCCGATCCCTCCGAAGACCTGTCGCAGCTCGAATTGCGCAAGCTGGAGCTCGCTCGCGCGCTGGTCGGCAATCCGAAAGTGCTGATCGCCGACGAAGCGATGGCCGGCCTATCGGAAGAGGAGATCGACGAGGTCCTGGCGATCCTTTTTGCACTCAACAAATCCGGCGTGGCCGTCATCATGATCGAGCACATCATGCATGCGGTGATGCGTTTCTCCCAGCGGATCGTTTGCTTCGAAACCGGCCAATTGATCGCTTCAGGCACTTCCTCAGAAATTGCCAATAACTCGCTCGTTTAAAAGGTATATTTCGGTGAATAGGTTGATCATCGACAATCTATCGGCCGGATATGGCGCCGTCTCCGTGCTGCGCAATGTTTCGCTGGAGCTTCACGAAAGCGAGATGGTGGCGCTGCTCGGCATGAACGGCAATGGCAAAAACACGCTACTCAATTGCGTGCTCGGTTTCGTCCGGGCGAGCGCCGGGCGGCGGCCAGCAGCAATTGCTGGCGATCGCCCGCTCGCTGATGACCGCGCCGAAGATCGTCGTCATCGACGAACCGTCGGTGGGCCTCGCGCCGATCGTCGTGCGTGATGTGCTGAATGCGATCACGGAGCTACGCGAGAAGGGTAATTTGACGATCCTCATGGCGGAGCAGAGCTTTTTTCAGGCGATCGATATTTCGTCGCGCAGCATTCACCGGGAATTCAAGCATTCGGACGGCGGGATCGACCATGGGGAGATCCGCCGGGCGATGCTCGGCATCACTCACTGACCGGATTGGCGGAAAAGTTTCTTGCCTGGGCTTCGATCACCGGCTTGCGACAAGTGACGGGCTGACGGAGAAGGGGAAGCGCTTCTGTCCCGCTCTCAAGGGAAAATCGGCAAACCGGAAAGCGTCAGGATGCTTGTTGCGATGCTGGAGACAGTATCGATCGGGCCGGGAGCGGATACACCGATACCGACGACATCAGACGGGTTCACTGTCCCAAGCAGTTCGTCCGAAAGCGTTCGGATCTGGGAAAGGATGCGATGGGGACCGCCACAGAGGTTCTCGGAAGCAATGGGGCTTGCTCCCGTTGAATACCTTTTGCGCTGGCGGATGGCTGTCGCCAAGGACGCCTGCGTTATTCCCGCAGCAGTCTGGAAGAGATTGCCGAGAAGGTCGGCGATCGTTCTGCCAGTGCGTTCAGCATCTCATTCAGCCAGAGGATCGGTAGCCCACCAAGCGAATATGCGAAGATGTCGATTGCGGCATGATCCGCGGCGCTTCGTATTGGCCGCCCGACTGACGGGCGGCCGCATCTTCGGGGCAGGTTAGGGCAGCGTATGTCCTGCAGCCCTGAACAGCCGGTACCATTCCTCGCGGGTCAGCGAGACAGAAGAGCCGGCCGCGGCTTCGATGACCCGTTCCGGCTTCGTGGTGCCGAGAACAACCTGGATCTTTGCCGGATGACGGGTGATCCAGGCGACGGCAATGCCGATCGGGGTGACGCCATAGGCCTTCGCAAGCTCATCGATGGCGTCATTCAAATCGGCGAAATTTTCACGGTCGCCGAGGAATACGCCGTCGAAGAAGCCCTTCTGGAACGGCGACCAGGCCTGCAGCATCATGCCGTTGATACGGGAATAGTCGAGTAGGCCGTTGTCGCGATCGACGGACTGGTCAAGCCCGGCCATATTGGCGGCAACGCCTGATGCAATCAGCGGCGCATGGGTGATGCTGAGCTGCACCTGGTTGACGATGAGCGGTTGCTTGACAGCGGTCTTGAGCAATTCGACCTGGCCGGGTGTGTGGTTGGAGACGCCGAAATGCCTGACCTTGCCCGACGATTTAAGCGTGTCGAAGGCTGCTGCGACTTCTTCTGGCTCGACGAGCGTGTCAGGGCGATGCAGCAGAAGCACGTCCAGATAGTTGGTCTTCAGCGCCGCGAGCGACTGATCCACCGAGGCCAGAATATGCTCGGCGGAGAAATCGAAAAATCCCTTACGGATACCGACCTTGCTCTGGATGACAAGCTTCTCACGCTCAGAGGCGTTAAGCGAAATCGCCTCGCCGAAACGCGCCTCACAGCGATGAGGCGCACCGCCATAAATATCCGCATGGTCGAAAAACGTCACGCCGGCATCCCGTGCGGCGCCGACCAGCTGTTGGATTTCGCTGTTCGCCATATTGGCGATCCGCATCATTCCGAGGATGATGCTGGACACGTCGAGGTCCGTCTGCGGTAGCTTATAGAGTTTCATGATGAATACCTCGGGGTTGCCAAATAACTAAATGGTTATCCGCTTTTACGGGAACGGCGGTCGGGTGGCCAGCCTGCTGTTGTCAGCGACTGATGTTGTCAGGCATCCACACAGACCGGCTTCGGATATGGCTGCTCCCTTTGCACGCAACTCCCATGATAGACTAGAGATTGCCGTGTTGCGGTAACGGCATCGGTTGTCGAATTGGAGGAAATCTGCGTGGCGGATCAAGCAAAACTGGCGGCATCCCGCAGGGCTGCACAGCGGGTGACCCTGCGCACGGTGGCGAAATCGCTGGGCCTGTCCGTCACAACCGTCAGTCG
>Ga0102588_1000183_pt1 | contig 88396 bp, 69 predicted proteins | sample AraplaMF_Col_mMS_FD_76854 | JGI IMG/M metagenome (GOLD analysis project Ga0102588, IMG submission 76854) | Arabidopsis root microbial communities from the University of North Carolina, USA - plate scrape MF_Col_mMS (SPADES assembly) (version 2) | ecosystem: Host-associated > Plants > Roots >...
TCAGCCCAAAGTCGCACGTGCCCATGGGTGTCCGCCGAACCCTCGAATTGGTGAGGAAATCGGTAAGGTACCTGGAATTAACCCCTCCAGTCGCTATTCCGGCCAACCGGAAAATGCGAGGACGCCTGAAGCAACGACGGTGCGGGCCTTTTTGTTCTCTCCCTGCTTTCCATCAGCGGGGGTTACTGAAGAGGCACACCTTCATTGCCGGAAGTGCGGCAGGGATATTCCCTCCAATCCATGGCAGACAAAGCCGAACCCATACCGCATTCGCGGCGTTGGTTCACTATCTGCGCATCAAGCGCCGCCAAGGATCCGGGGTCTCCACCGGCTGGTTCCTGAGCGGTTCTTGCATGCCCTTTGTCCTCCGGTTCATGCCGGAGCTCTGGAATTGGAAGAGGGAATCGATATGACCACCCAGCGCATCCGCGACTTTCTCGCAACCCGACGTCCCGACGGTCCCTGCCTCGTGGTTGACCTCGACGTCATCAGCGACAATTTCCACGCCTTCCGTCACGCCATGCCGGACAGCGCGATCTACTACGCCGTCAAGGCCAACCCGGCCCCGGAAGTGCTGAAGCTGCTCGCGGGCCTCGGCTCCAATTTCGATTGCGCGTCCGTCGCAGAAATCGAAATGGCGCTCGAAGCCGGTGCGACCGCAGCTCGTATTTCCTACGGCAACACGATCAAGAAGGAACGCGACGTCGCCCGCGCCCATGCGCTTGGCGTCAGCCTCTTTGCCGTCGACAGCCACGAAGAAGTCGAGAAGATTTCCCGTGCGGCTCCAGGCGCTCGCGTTTTCTGCCGCGTGCTGACCGATGGCGAAGGTGCCGAATGGCCGCTGTCGCGCAAGTTCGGCTGCGTTCCGCAGATGGCCGTCGACGTTCTCGTCTACGCTCATCAACTCGGCCTGCAGTCCTACGGCGTCTCGTTCCATGTCGGCTCGCAGATGACCAAGGTCGATGCCTGGGATTCGGCCCTTGCCGATGCCAAGCGTGTCTTCGTCCAGCTTGCCAAGCAGGGCATCCACCTGCAGATGGTCAACATGGGCGGCGGCTTCCCGACCAAGTACCTGCGCGATGTTCCGTCGGCAGAAGCTTACGGCAAGTCGATCTACCAGGCGCTGCGCACGCATTTCGGCAACCAGATCCCGCAGACGATCATCGAGCCGGGTCGCGGCATGGTCGGCAATGCCGGCGTCATCAAGGCTGAAGTCGTGCTGATTTCCAAGAAGTCTGATAATGACGACGCCCGCTGGGTCTTCCTCGACATCGGCAAATTCGGCGGTCTCGCCGAAACCATGGACGAGGCCATTCGTTACCCGATCCGCACCGAGCGCGACGGCGACGAGATGGAGCCCTGCGTGATCGCCGGCCCGACCTGCGACTCTGCCGATGTGCTGTACGAAAAGAACCTCTATCCGCTGCCGATCTCCCTGACGATTGGCGACGAGGTTCTGATCGAAGGCACCGGCGCCTATACGACGACCTACTCGGCGGTTGCTTTCAACGGCTTCGAGCCGCTGAAGGCCTACGTCATCTAAGGTCCTGTTTCTGCCAGCCCCGTTATCAGCCGGGGCGGCAACTTCACAATTTCCAGTCATCACCGCTGATAACGGTATTGGGTACGGGAGGCCAAGATGGCCGCTGTTCTTGATTCTGTCCGCGCATTCTTTGCGCCTGTTACTTTCACCATCGACGTGGAAAATCCGTCCGACGTGGTTGCCCGCGAGAGCCTGCTCGATCGCGTCATGGGTCCGGACCGTCGCAAGAAGTCGTCGGAAATGATCCGCCGTAACCGCGTTCCGGCCGAGGGCCTGGCGCTGGTTGCGCGTGACCGCGACGGCCGTGTCATCGGCACGGTACGCTTGTGGAATGTCGAAGCCGGCATCAACTATGAAGGCTCGCCGCTCGACGCGCTGCTGCTCGGCCCGCTCGCCGTTGACGGAAAGCATGGCGGTAAGGGTATCGGCTCCGCACTGATGCGGGCGGCGATCATCGAAGCAAAGAAGCGCGGCCACGGTGCAATCCTGCTCGTCGGCGATGCGGATTATTACGAGCGTTTCGGCTTCTTCGCCGAAAAGGCTCGTCACCTTGTCATGCCCGGCCCCTTCGAACGTTCGCGCTTTCTGGCGCTCGAACTTGTTGAGGGCTGGCTTGGCGGCGCGGCTGGTATGATCGTCCCTTCGGGACGCATGCTGGCCGGCGCGCCAGTCCGGAAGGCGGCCTGACCAGCAAAGCCCCTTCCAATCTCTGAACTGGCCCCCGAAGGTTGTTGTCCAACTTTCGGGGGCAGTTCATCTCCGGGAGGGGCTTTTTGTTTCGGGCTATCGTCCGGGGATCAGGGAGCCGTTGCCTGTATCCGGCCATGGTCAATCAGCCAGCGGACGGCTTCCTGCACAGCCTGCAACGAGCTGTGCCGTGGTGTGAAGCCAAGCAGCCGGCGGGCTTTTTCCATCGAGCAATTGGGGCTGCGGGCAATGTGTTCCCAGGTGGCTCTCGCTTCTTCCGGGATCTGTTTTTCCGCCCAAGCGTCATAGGCGAGGAATTCCAGCTTCGCTTCCTGGCCAAACCATGCGGCCATCGCCTCAGCATAACCTCGTAGCGTGATTGCCTTTTCCGAAACAGCATGGAAGGCCTCACCGATCGCGGCCTGCGGCTTGGCAATGGCGGCCATGAAGAGTTCGGCAATGTCGTCGGCATGGACGTGATGTACGGTTTCCATGCCGAAATTCGGCAGAGCCAGTGTTTCGCCGCGCGCCAGTGTCGTGAAAACATTGGGATTGAAGTGACCTGCCGGGTTCAGAGGGCTCCAGCCGGGACCGACGATATGGCCGGGATGGATGAGGGTTGCGGGGAAGTTCCTCTCCCGCACCATCCGCAACAGATAGGTTTCGATCGCCGCTTTCTTCACGCCGTAGTCGCCGAAGGGCTTCTTCGGCGCCTCCTCGGGCGTCGGGACGATGGTGGAGAAACCATGTGTCCAGATCGTCCCGGTGTGAAGGAAATGGCCGACATGGCCTTCGAGGGCGGTTGTCAGCTGTTCGTTGCTGTCAGGCGTGAAGCAGATCATGTCGATGACGATCTCGCCATTCAGCGCACGGATCTCATGGCCGAAGCGGCCTTCGGCCTCGAGCGCTGCGCGATCCATGCGTCTGATATCGACGCGGCTCCACGCTTCGCTCGTCTTGTAGGGCGCGGCCGCGCCACGGCTGATCGCGACCACCTCATGGCCGGCCTCGACGAGGCGAGGCACGAGATAGGTGCCGACATGTCCTGTTGCTCCGATGACGATCACGCGGGCCATGCTGTCTCCTCCAGATGCGCATGTGGGCTGGTCATGCGCAGTATGTCGTGCCGCTTCGCGGGACTGCAAGTGGCCAGTGCGCGGATCATAAAGTTTCACGTCCGCGTGAATCGCCGATCTCCGCTGCTGATTTCGCCGCCTAGTTGCGCTAGCTCATCGCTCCATGATCAAGCGCCTTGCTCTCTTCCTTCTTCTTCTGCTTGTCCCGATTGCCGCTGTCGCTCAGCAGAGGGGAGGCTCCGTCTCAGCTCTTCTGAACAGCCTCGGAAATCAGGACGAGCTGAAGCCGCTGAAAACCGTCGTTGTCGCTCGTGATGGGCGCGTGATGGCAGAGCATGGCTGAGGCGCTTTATCGTTCGAAGCGCGAAGGCCGCAACCGTGTCGAAGCCTCAAGGGAAAACCAGCAAGCCGTTTGAGTGGCCCAGCGTTCAGATATTCTGATCCATGGTCTCTGCGGGGATCTCATCATTGCGATGGATGCGCACGACGGCTGCCGGAACGCCGGCGACTGTACAGTGAGCCGGTACCGGTTTCAGCACCACACTTCCAGCCGCGACCTTGCTGAAAGCACCGATCTCGATATTGCCGAGGATCTTCGCACCAGCGCCGATCATCACGCCGTGGCGGATCTTCGGGTGGCGATCACCTGTCTCCTTGCCCGTACCGCCAAGCGTAACGTTCTGCAGGATAGAGACTTCATCCTCGATGACGGCTGTTTCACCGATCACGATGCCCGAGCCATGGTCCAGCATGATCGAGGAACCGATCCTTGCCGCCGGATGGATGTCCGGCCCGAAGACCAGCGAGGCGAGGTTGGAAAGCCAGCTCGCGATCTCGAAACGGCCGTCGGTCCAAAGGGCATGGGCAATGCGATGCGTCTGCAGGGCATGAAACCCCTTGAGGTTCAGCAGCGCGTGCAGATAGGTCGTGCAGGCGGGGTCGCGTTCGCGCACGGCCAGAAGATCGGCTTCAATGGCGGCGCGGATATCGGTACGCTCCAGCAATATGCCGTGGAACAGCCGGAAGAGGTCCTGGGCATCGATCTTTGCTACTGCGAGGCGTGCGGAGATCACATGCGCGATGATATCAGCATCGCTTTCTGCGCCGATGATCTGCGTTTCGAGCAAAGTCCGCAGCGTCGGCTCACGCGTCGCGAGATCCGTCGCTTCGGCACGGATTGCCGACCAGACGGACGCGAAGGCGCCCAACTCTTTGGCGGCGGCGTTATTCGAAGCTTGCATTCCCGGATCCTTGTTCTTGCAATCTGCGCATGGCCAAGTGTTCAGCGGCGGAGTGGATCAGCACTATACACCGGTTCCGGCAGATCAGGCCAATGGCAGAGCGCGGTACGCCCGACCATCACCGCCTGATACGCATGCCCGCTATCCAGTTGCGATACTTCGAGGGCCAAGAAATCAGTCCGCCGCGATATCCACCACGCCGCAATCGCCGGCTTCGGAGGCGAAGGCGAGAAGCTTGCCATTCTTGCTCCAGCTCATGCTGGTGATGGCGCCCTTGCCGGGGCGGCGCAACAGCGCTTCCTTGCTGTCGGCGAGACGGACGGCGAGAATCATGCCGTCGATGAAGCCGATGGCGAGGATATCCTCCGCCGGATGGAATTTCACCGCGGTTGCCATAATGTTGGCACGGGTGCCGAGTTCCAGCGGTGCCTTGCCCATCGGGCCGTCCTTGCCCTGGAAGGGCCAGACGATGGCGGCCGGTGCACCCGACGATGCGAGCCACTTGCCCTTGGCGGACCAGGAGAGCGATTTGACCTTGGCGGGATAGCCGGTCATGCGCATATGGCGGGCTTCGGTGCCCGATTTGACGTCAAGCTTCCAACCATGCAGCGCGTTTTCCTGCATCGAGGTGACGAGGAAATTGCCGTCCGGCGAGAAGGTCACGCCGGTATGGGCGCCCTTCCATTCGAGATCAACAGGCTTGGCGCTCATGCCGACCCAGTGCAGCGAAACGCCGTTATAGCGGGCAGCCGCTATGCGCAGGCCTTTCGGTGCAAAGGCAATGCCTTCGACCGTACGCTCCTCCGGGAACTCCTTGGTCGTGCCGTCGGCAAGGCGCACCAGCGTGCTCTTGCCGTAGGAATAGGCGACAGCGCCCTGCGGGCCGGCTGCGACCTGCGAAATCCACTTGCGCGGGGCGGATGCGATCTCGCTGACATTGCCGTCAGCATCGACGCGCAGCACCTTGCCGTCCTCGCCACCGGAAATCAGGCTTTCGCTGTAGGGATCGCGGATCGCCGTCAGCATGCCCTGATGGGCTTCGATGACCTTGTCGCTGCCTTCGAGCCGGTGAAAGGTACCGCTGGCGCTCGCGAAGAAGGGGACATCACCTAAAAATTCGACGGCCAGAACGTGGCCGTCGAGATCAAGCGGTGCAACTGTTGGCATCAGGCGGCCGCCTCGCACGCCTTGAAGGATTCTTCCAGCTTTGCGCGATCGAGATCGCGGCCGATGAAGACGAGACGGGTCTCGTGCTTTTCGCCATCCTTCCAGGGACGCTGGTGGTCGCCCTCGATGATCATGTGCACGCCCTGGACGACATAACGCTCGGCGTCATCCTTGAAGGCGATGATGCCCTTGAGGCGTAGGATGTTCGGGCCTTGCGTCTGGGTGATCTTCTGGATCCACGGGAAGAAGCGCTCCGGGTTCATTTCGCCGCCGCGCAGGGAAACGGACTGAACCGTCACGTCATGGATGGCCGACATCTCGCCGTGGTGATGGTCATGATCGTGATGATGGTGGTCATGATCGCAATCCGGGCCGCAGACATGATCGTCATGACCTTGCTCGAGGAAATGCGGATCGTTTTCCAGCGCGCGCTCAAGATTGAAGGCACCCTGATCCAGCACGCGGGCGAGATCGACGCCGGAGCGGCTGGTCTTGTAGACGCGGGCGGCCGGGTTGATGGCGCGCACGATATCGTCGATCTGAGCCAGTTCTTCCGGCGTCACGAGGTCGGTCTTGTTGATGATAACGACATCGGCGAAGGCGATCTGGTCCTCGGCCTCGCGGCTGTCCTTCAGGCGCAGCGGCAGATGCTTGGCATCGACCAGGGCGACGACGGCATCGAGTTCGGTCTTGGCGCGCACGTCATCATCCATGAAGAATGTCTGGGCAACCGGAACCGGATCGGCAAGGCCGGTGGTTTCGACGATGATGCCATCGAAACGGCCGGGACGGCGCATCAGGCCCTCGACGACACGGATCAGGTCGCCGCGGACCGTGCAGCACACACAGCCATTGTTCATTTCGTAGATTTCTTCATCGGACTCGACGATCAGGTCGTTGTCGATGCCGATCTCGCCGAACTCGTTGACGATGACTGCATATTTCTTGCCGTGATTTTCGGAAAGAATGCGGTTGAGAAGCGTCGTCTTGCCGGCGCCGAGATAACCGGTGAGCACGGTAACGGGGATGGGCTTCTGCTGTGTCTGGATCGCGTCGGTCATGAGAACCTCTAGGAATAGGGCCTTGACCCCGAGGGCAAAGTCCGGGGCCTGAATGGGTCGGTTTCATATAGGCGCTTGGAAGCGGCAGTTCAAAGGGTTTTGTATGTTATAAGATCACATTGCCCTTTGTGGAAAGCTGGATGGTCATCGCAGCGTTTCTGCGTCGAAGGCGTCGATATCCTGCAGCAGCTCGACCAACCCGTTAACGGCATGGGTAATCAGCGCTTCGCCCTTTTCCGCCGTGGCCTTAGCGGCATTGCCGGCTACGCCCTGCGGATTGAGATCCGACATCTTCCAGCCGAAGGCATGCGGGCCATAGGCGCGCAGGTGCTTGAAGCGCTCGGCAAAATCTGTCTGGCGGGAGGGAAAATCGGCAGCTTTGTCCATTTCCACCCTGTCCGGATACAAGGCCAGCATAACGGATGTTTCGATATCACCGCCGTGAACATCGATCGCCTTTTCCTGAGGTGAAATGGTACCCTCCGGCAGGCCGAAGCGGGTCCAGCTGGTGGCGACGGCCAGCATGTTGAAGCGCACGCGCGCTTCCGTGGCGACGATGGTCATGAGCGGCGAGTTGCCGCCATGGGCATTCAGCATCACGAATTTGCGGATGCCGAGCTTCGAGAGGTTTTCAGCGATATCGAGCCAGCGCATTACGGCTGTATCAAAAGGGAGCGTCTTCGTTCCTTCAACATCCATGTGCTCTAAGGAGTAGCCGACCGATTCGATGGGGAGTACGGTAACGGGCAAACCGGCCGGAAGGGCGGTTTTGAGCCTGTTGACGATGCCCTGCGCAATCAGTGTGTCGGTTTCGAAGGGCAGATGCGGACCGTGCTGTTCATGTGCGCCGAGTGGCAGGACCGCAATCCAGCGCCGCCGCGCCTCTGGAGCGAGTACCGGATCATTGTCCTCGAAATGGAACGACGGAACCAACATCGGGCGTTGCCTCTTGTTTATGACGAGATCATGGGCAATGTCATAACGCAGCCTGGGCAGTGCTTAAAGATCAAAGGGATGGCAATGGGCAAGAAGCATAAGGACGGCAAGAAGCGCAAGAAAAAGAAGGATCAGACCGAGTATACGCTCGTCGATCTTTCGCCGGCTTTGACGCAGGCTGCCCGTTCCATGCGAACGGTCCTGTCGCGCAACCTGCTCGAAAGCGGCCTCTATGCCGGTCAGGACGGGGTCATCCTTTCGCTTGCCGAAAGCGATGGCATGACGGCCGGCGGGCTTGCCCAGAAGCTCGGTGTCAAGGCGCCGACCATGACCCGCACCATCGGTCGCATGGAGGCCCAGGGCTTCCTCGAACGCAAGCCGGATGCCGAGGATGCCCGCCTCACCAAGGTCTATCTCACCGAACTCGGCCGCGGCAGTGTACAAGCGATCGAGCTTGCCGCTTCCTCCTGCGACAAGCTTGCGACGTTCGATTTTTCCGAAAAGGAAATCCGCAATCTCGTGCGTCTGCTGAAGGCCATCGATAGCAATCTGCAGGCCGAGGCGATGCATGTCGATGAAGATGAGGAAGATTGAAAATTTCCTCAAAAGGCGAATTGCCTGCGCCGCTTAAATCTTTTAATTAAATTTTTTAAGGCGGTCGCTGCGCTGCGGCAGTCCTTTATCGACTTCACGCGTTGCCTGGAGGAGGAGACGTGGCTCAGAAGATCAAGCTTTCGACGATTGCCGAAACGCTCGGCATATCAACAGCGACCGTTTCCCTGGCCTTACGCGATAGTCCTCTCGTGGCAGGCAATACCCGCGAAAAGATCAAGGAACAGGCCCGCGCACTGGGTTATATCTACAATCGCCGCGCTGCCAGCCTTCGTACCTCGCGCTCCGGCATTATCGGTGTCGTCGTCCACGACATCATGAACCCGTTCTACGGGGAGATCCTGAAGGCGATCGAAAGCGAACTCGACCGCAGCCGACACACCTTCATTCTTTCCAACCATTACGATTCCGTCGAAAAGCAGCGCACCTTCATCGAGACCCTGCTGCAGCTTGGCGGCGATGGGGTGATCATGTCGCCGGCGATCGGCACGCCGCCGGAAGATATCCAGCTTGCTGAGGAAAACGGCATGCCGGCCATCCTCGTCGCCCGCTCGATGGACAGCCAGGATGTGCCGACCTATCGCGGTGACGACAGTTACGGCATTTCGCTTGCCACCAACCACCTGATCGGCCTTGGCCATCGGACGATTGCGATGATCGGTGGCACGGACCAGACCTCGACCGGGCGCGACCGCTATCAGGGCTATGTCAATGCGCTGCGCAAGGCCGGCATCGAGGTCGATCCGAACCTGCGCATTCCCGGCCCGCGCTCCAAGCAGGGCGGTTTCGAAGCGGCGGTGCATTTCCTTTCCCTGCCGCAGAAGCCGACGGCGGCCGTCTGCTGGAATGATCTGGTGGCGATCGGCCTGATGAACGGCATTGCCCGCGCCGGTCTCGTGCCCGGCCGCGATATTTCGGTCACCGGCTACGACGATCTGGAAGAGGCTTCGATTGCGACACCGGCGCTGACCACTGTCTGGAACGGCCAGACCGAGGTTGGACGTCTTGCCGCCCGCGCTCTACTTGATCGACTTGCCGGCAGCCATGAGCCCGATGGCATCCATCTCATCAAGCCGGAAATGCGCATCCGCCAATCCACCAGTCCCTATCGGCCGCGTAGCTGACCGCCGAATCCAAGAGGAAAAGCCATGTCCCGTATTGTCGTTCTCGTTCCCGGGAAGATGCATGATCGCGTTCTCGCCCAGCTGAAGGACCGCTTCGAGGTGATAACCGTCGATCGCGACGAGACGCTCAAGCTCGATGCAGAGACGGCGAAACGCATTCGCGGTGTGGCAGTCAGCGGAGCCTTTCCGGCTGCCTGGTTCGAGCAGTTGCCTTCTATCGAGATCGTCGCCAGTTTCGGCGTCGGGTACGATGGCATCGATGCCAAGCTCGCAGGCTCGAAAGGCATCATCGTCACCAATACGCCCGACGTGCTGAACGACGAGGTCGCCGATACGGCGATTGCGCTTCTGCTCAACACCATTCGTGAAATGCCCAAGGCGGAGAACTGGCTGCGGGACGGCAACTGGAAGCCGGGCGCTTCCTATCCGCTGACGCGCTTTTCGCTGAAGGGCCGGCATGTCGGCCTCTACGGCCTCGGACGTATCGGCCTCGAGATTGCCAAGCGGCTGGAACCCTTCAAGGTGAAGATCAGCTATCACACCCGCTCGCGCCATGCCGATGCACCCTATGATTACCAACCGACGCTGAGGGGGCTCGCCGAGGCCGTCGACACGCTGATTGCGATCGTGCCGAAGACGCCGCAAACCCACAAGACTGTTAATGCGGAGGTTCTCGCCGCGCTTGGCCCTGATGGCGTCCTGGTCAATGTCGGCCGTGGATGGACGGTGGATGAGGATGACCTGGTTGCCGCGCTGAATGCAGGCACGATCGGCGCTGCCGGCCTGGACGTTTTCTATGACGAGCCGAACGTGCCGGCGGGGCTGTTGGCCGCGCCGAATACGGTCCTGTTGCCGCATGTAGCCTCGGCTTCGGTGCCGACGCGTAATGCCATGGCGGATCTAGTGGCTGCGAACCTCATCACCTGGTTCGAACAGGGCAAGCCGATTACCCCCGTGGCGGAAACGCCCATCAAGTCGTAACCCGTCGATGCTATCCCTCCGAAGACGGAGGGAGCTTTCGCTTTTTCCTTTTTTGCCCTTGGAGTTTTTCCCGTTTCCCTACTTGGTCGGCCGGGAAGGATTGGCTATGGTTAGGACGGGTCGCGCTATCTGTTGCGGCCGTAACTGTCATCGGCGGCATTTCGCCGTCTCAAGCTTATACATAGCGATTTGATCGGGGAGCGTCTGCTCCGCCCGGCGTTTTTTTACGCCGGCAGCCGGCGTTTTCTGGAAGGAGGCAGAAATGGATTATCGCAAGCTCGGTCCCAGCGGGGCCGTCGTTACCGCATATTGCCTGGGTACCATGACTTTCGGGAAGGAATCCGATGAGGCGGCTTCTTTCAAAATGCTCGACGACTACTTCGCCTGGGGCGGCAATTTCATCGATACTGCCGACGTCTACAGCGCCGGTGCATCGGAGGAGATCGTCGGCCGTTGGCTCAAGGCGCGCCCGATGCAGGCACAGCAGGCGGTGATCGCCACCAAGGGCCGCTTCCCGATGGGAGACGGGCCGAACGATATCGGTCTTTCCCGCCGTCACCTCAATCAAGCGCTCAACGACTCGCTGCGCCGTCTGGGCGTCGAGCATATCGATCTCTACCAGATGCATGCATGGGATGCCCTGACGCCGATCGAGGAGACGCTGCGCTTCCTCGACGATGCCGTTCGCGCCGGTAAGATCGGCTATTACGGCTTTTCCAACTATGTCGGCTGGCATATCGCCAAGGCCTCCGAAATCGCCAAGGCGCAGGGCTACACGCGTCCGGTGACGCTGCAGCCGCAATATAATCTGCTGATGCGCGACATCGAGCTCGAGATCGTCGATGCCTGCAAGGATGCCGGCATGGGCCTGTTGCCATGGTCGCCGCTCGGCGGCGGCTGGCTGACCGGTAAGTACAAGCGTGACGAAATGCCGACGGGTGCGACGCGCCTCGGCGAAAATCCCAACCGTGGCGGCGAAGCCTATGCAGGCCGCAACGCACAGGAGCGCACCTGGGCGATCATCGCCACGGTCGAAGAGATCGCCAGGGCACGCGGTGTCAGCATGGCGCAGGTGGCACTCGCCTGGGTCGCGTCGCGCCCCGCCGTGACGTCTGTCATCCTCGGAGCACGCACCTCCGAACAGCTTGCCGACAATCTCCGGGCCGCGGAACTGGTACTGTCCAAGGAGGAGACGGCTAAACTCGATGAGATCAGTGCGCCGACTCCCGGGCAATATCCCTATGGCGTCAACGGTACCAACCAGCGTCACCGCAAGATCGAAGGCGGTCGCTGAGCCAATCGATCAGAAAGAAACAGGGCCGTCGGAGCGATCCGGCGGCCTTTCTGTTTCAGGCGATTGCCTGCGCCGGCAACGGCGGCAGCCTGCTCGCGGCGTAACCCCTGACAGCGTCGCCGAAAGCGGTGAAGAGCTTGTTTGAAGGCTTGTCGGTCTCGGCCCAATATTCCGGATGCCACTGTACGCCGACGGCGAAGGCCTTGGCGTCGATGACGGAGACGGCCTCGATCGTGCCGTCCTCTGCCGTTGCTTCCACCTGCAGGCGCGGCGCAGTCCTGGCGATTGCCTGCCGATGCAGGGAGTTCACGCGGATCTCGCCGGCGCCGACGATACCGGCAATGCAGGAGCCTTCGCTGATGAAAACGCTCTGGCGGATCGCGTACATATGGTCGCGATCGGTGACATCAGGTTTACGGTGATCCCAGATGCCAGGTTGCTCCTGGATTTCACTGGCAAGCGAGCCGCCAAGGGCAACGTTCAATTCCTGAATGCCGCGGCAGATGGCAAGAAGCGGAATGGCGCGGTCGATCGCGCGGCGGATCATAGGCAAACTGGTGGCATCACGGGCGGGATCGAAGGGGCCGTCGGCTTCCGTAGCTTCGAGGCCGTAGCGCGAGGGGTGCACATTGCTGGCTGAGCCGGATACCAGCACGCCGTCGACCCGGTCGAGGATCGCATCCGTGTCGTACCCTTCCTCGAAGGCGGGAATGATGAAAGCCATCACGCCGGCGGCATTCAGGGCCGCGCGTACATATTGATGCTGTACGGCATGCCAGGTCGCGCCGTCGAGACTGCGGATATCGGCAGGAATCGCAACGATCGGTTTCGTCATTTTCGCCCCTGAGAAAGATATCGGACGTTTCTGCGGTCAGAATGGCCGGTAAGTCAACGCTTGGCTGCAAGCGGTGGCCAAATTGCGGCGGTTCCTGCTGTGCGACCAATATCAGGGCGCGCTAAGTTGCTGATTCCGATGGATGGGCGAGGCCTGCCACAGAAGCGTCGTGATCCCAAAGACTAATAGACGAAAGCTTGAAACGCTTCTTCCGCCATGCTTAGCTTTGCCCCTGCTGCGGGTAGGGGTGAGGATTGCCACGCAGTGCCATCTATACGGGAGGTTTTTGATGGATCGTCGTTCATTTATGAAAAAGGCGGGAACAGCCGGCGCCGGAGCCGTTGCCGCAACTGCTTTGGCAGCACCTGCAATTGCGCAGGAAAACCCGAAGATTGCCTGGCGTATGACCTCTTCGTTTCCGAAGAGCCTGGATACGATCTATGGCGGCGCTGAAGATATCGCCAAGCATGTTTCTGCTGCCACTGACGGTAATTTCACGATCCAGCCTTTCGCAGCCGGTGAAATCGTCCCAGGCCTGCAGGCCGTCGATGCGGTGGCCGCCGGTACGGTTGAGGCAGCCCACACCACCTCCTATTATTTCGTCGGCAAGGACCCGACCTACGCGATCGGAACGGCCATTCCGTTCGGACTGAACAGCCGCCTGACCAATGCCTGGTTTTACCAGGGCAACGGCAATACGCTGATGAACGAATTCTATGCCACGCAGGGAATGTATGCCCTGCCGGCCGGCAATACCGGCGCCCAGATGGGCGGCTGGTTCCGCAAGGAGATCAACACGCTCGACGATCTCAAGGGTGTCAAGATGCGCATTGCCGGTCTCGCCGGCCGCGTCATGGAGAAGGTCGGCGTCGTCCCGCAGCAGATCGCCGGCGGCGATATCTATCCGGCGCTCGAAAAGGGAACGATCGACGCGGCAGAATTCGTCGGCCCCTATGACGACTTGAAGCTCGGCTTCCACAAGGTGGCGAAGTACTACTATTACCCGGGCTGGTGGGAAGGTGGCCCGACGGTGCATGCCTTCTTCAACCTCGATAAGTGGAGCAGCCTGCCGAAGCACTATCAGGCAGCGCTTAACGACGCCTGCGCCTTCGCCAACACCAACATGCTGGCAAAATACGACACGAAGAACCCGACCGCGCTGAAGCAGCTTGTTGCGGAAGGCGCGACCCTGCGGCCGTTCAGCCAGGAGATCATGGAAGCCTGCTTCCAGGCTGCGATGGGTATTTACGGCGAAATCTCAGGCACGAACCAGTATTTCAGGAAAATCTACGATGATCAGACTGCTTTCAAGCGAGATGCCTATCTCTGGATGCAGCTTTCGGAATACACGTTCGATACGTTCATGATGATCCAACAGCGCGCAGGTAAGATCTAAGAGATCTTCTTTGTCTCAGCGATATCAATAAAAGAGCCCCAGATGAAAATCCGGGGCTTTTGTTTTGCTCTGCTTCTTTGTTTTCATGCACTTCCGGACGCAAAACCGCTGCACGCTTTTGCGGGAATTGCTCTATTGCGCAGGGGGTGGCGGGGGCGCGCTCGGCAGGGTCGGCAAGGTTAGGCCCGGAATCTGCGGGGAACCGCCACCGCCTGGTGCTCCCAATGGCGGCAGGCCGAGTTGGCCGCCGAAGCCCGGCACTTCGATCTTGATCGAATTCGGGTCCACTTTCGGACCGTGATCCAGCCAATAGGTGACCGATTCCGGCCAGAAGATCACGATTGCCACGAGAATGAGCTGCATGCCGACCCAAGGCAGGGCGCCAAGATAGATGTCCTTGGTGCGGACATCTCTATTGGCTATCGATCGCAAGTAGAAGAGCGCGAAGCCGAAGGGCGGATGCATGAAGCTCGTCTGCATGTTCACGCAGATCAACACACCGAACCAGATCAGGTCGATACCGAGGCTGGAGGCGACCGGCGCAAGCATCGGGATGACGATGAAGGCGATCTCGAAGAAATCGAGGAAGAAGGCGAGGATGAAGATGAAAATGTTGACGAAGATCAGGAAGCCGACAGGTCCGCCGGGGATGCCCGAGAGCATGTGTTCGATCCAGCGCGAGCCGTCCATGCCCTGGAAGACGAGGCTGAAGCAGGTCGAGCCGATCAGGATCATCACCACCATCGAGGTGATGTGCGTAGTCGAGCTCATGGCTTCGCGGATCAGCGGCCAGGTGAGGCGGCGGTGCAGCGCAGCGAGCACCATGGCGCCAACGACGCCGAGCGCGCCGGCTTCCGTCGGGGTGGCGAGGCCCATGAAGATGGTGCCGAGCACAAGGAAGATCAGCACGATCGAGGGGATCATGCCCCAAAGCACTTTCATCAGGAGTGCCCAGTCGAAATCGCCGCGCACTTCCTTCGGCAGCGGCGGCATCGCCTTCGGGTTGAAGATGGAGACGACGAGGATATAGCCGACGAAAATCGCCACCTGCAGGATAGAGGGGCCGATCGCGCCGAGATACATGTCGCCGACTGAGCGGCCGAGCTGATCGGCAAGCACCACCAGCACCAGCGAAGGCGGAATGACCTGAGTGATCGTGCCCGAGGCGGCGATGACGCCCGTTGCAAGCCGCGGGCTGTAGCCGTAGCGCAGCATGATCGGCAGGGAGATGACGCCCATGGTGATGACCGAGGCTGCGACCGTGCCGGTGATGGCGCCAAGCACGGCACCGACCAGAATGACGGCATAGGCAAGGCCGCCGGGGATGCCGCCGAAGAGTTTGCCAGTGCCTTCGAGCAGGTCTTCGGCCAGCCCGCATCGCTCCAATATCGCACCCATGAAGGTGAAGAAGGGGATTGCCAGCAGGAGATCGTTGGAGACGATGCCGAAGAAGCGCAGCGGCAGCGCCTGCAGGAATACCTCTCCGAAATGGCCCGTTACAATGCCGATAATGCCAAAGAAAAGGCCGACGGCGGCCAGCGAAAAGGCGACGGGGAAGCCGTAGAGCATGAAGATGACCATGCCCAGGAACATCGCCGGCGGGATGATACCGTAGTCAAACAAATCCGTTCCTCCTGACGCCGGGCTACTGCAGCGGCTTTTCGTATTTTGTATCGATCTCGATCGAGCCGGTCAGCGCGGCGATTCTCTTGATCAATTCCGAAATGCCCTGGAGGGTCAGGAGTGCGAAGCCGGCAAAGAGCATCAGCTTCACAGGCCAGCGGATGAGGCCGCCGGCATTGGCTGAAACCTCACCCTGCTGATAGGCGAGCAGGAAATAGGGCCAGCAGAGAATTGCGAGGAAGAGACAGGCCGGGATAAGAAAGACGATCAGGCCAACGATGTCGATCCAGATCTTTGCCCTGTCGGAGACGGAGCCATAGATCAGATCAACGCGTACATGCTCGTTCTTACGAAGGGTATGCGACGCGCCGAGGACGACGACGAAGGCGAAGAGATACCACTGGATTTCCAGCCAGCCGTTCGAGCTGTAGTTGAATGCGTAGCGCACCATCGCATTGCCGGCGCTGATCAGGCAGCAGAACAGCACCATATATTCGGACAGTTTGCCAATGAACTCGCTGATCGAGTCGATCAGTCGACTGGCGGCCAGAAATACCGACATTCGCCTCCCCTTATTGTTTGCCGTTTTCGGCAGTTCTCCCTCTACAACCGGTGTAGACCAGGGTTTTTGAAATTGGAAGGATAAATGGTCCGCCTTGGAACATAGTCTTATGCGGCTGATGCCGTCAGAGATTCCGGCAACTTTCGCGCGGATATATTTTTCAAGAATCTCGCGATAAAGCTGCAATATCGCGTGCTGGATGTGCGGTTCATCCTATGGTTTTAGAAAAATTGACCAAATGTTTGAACCGTTTGAAATCAATTTTTAAAGGGTTCGGTTTACATTTCCCGCGCACAGGGAAAGTATGGATGAAGCCACATAACCCGAACAGGGTCCCTAAGGATGTGTATCTGTCGTTTGTGAGTTCCCTAGCCGGGAACCGCATGACGCTCCTTGTTGGCGTGATTGTGCATGTTGCGACGTGCCTTGCCGTTGCTGCCAAGACGCAGCACTCCCTCTACGTCCTGCTGTCGGTCGCCTTCCTTCTGGTCTTCAGCGCTCGCATGGTCATCTTCCGGCAGTTCGATCGTGTCGATAAGCAGAGCCTGTCGCACGCCGGAATCGAGCGTTGGGAGCGGATTCTCGTTGCCAGTGGAGCCTGCACTACCGCGCTCCTCGGCATCGCCAGTGGCTACGCCATCTTCGTCGTGCATGACTCCTTTGCGGAGCTTGCCTGCATTTCCGTCACCATGGCGACCATGGTTTCCGTCGTCGGCCGCAACTACGGCTCGCGCTTCGCAGTCGATCTCCAGACGTTCTTCTGCTGCCTGCCGATGATCGTCGGCAGCCTCCTGGCGCTGGATTTCTATCGCGGCGTGCTTTCGATCTTCCTCATTCCTTTCTGGCTGACGACGCGGGCCATGGCGAACGGCGTGCGCGAGTTTCTCTATGAGAACGTCATTGCGCGCCGGGAAATCACCATCATCGCCGACCGTTTCGATACGGCGCTCAACAACATGCCGCACGGCCTCGTCATGGTCGACACGGAGAACCGGATCCAGGTCATCAACCGCAAGGCCTGCGAGCTCCTGAAGATTGGCGCGCCGGATCGGCTGAAGGATCGCGATCTCGGCGCGGTATTGCGCTATGGCGCGCGCTACAGCTTCATGGACGCGTCCCAGCCGGAGCTGATCCTGCGGCAGCTGACACAGGTCGCCGAAGGCAGCCTGTCGCGTACGCTCATCCATTTCCCCGAGGGTTTGTCGCTGGAATTTTCGGCGAGCCGGCGTGCGGATGGCGGCGCCGTATTGATTTTCGAAGACGTTTCGAGCCGCGTGAAGGCCGAGCAGAAGATCCTGCATATGGTGCGTTTCGATGCACTGACGGGTCTGCCGAACCGAGAATATTTCGGCCAGCGCGTGCAGGAGTACCTCACCAGACATTCGAAAAAGCGTGGCCCTCTCGGCTTCATGATTCTCGATATCGACGAGTTCAAGCATGTCAACGACATGCGGGGCCATGTAACCGGCGACCACCTGCTGTGTGCGATCGCCATGCGGGTCAAGGAAATTGCCGGCAACGCTATCGTTGGCCGGCTGATGGGCGATCAGTTCATCCTGTTCTTCCCGCATGCACGTGACAAGCAGGTGCTGGATGCCGACATTCGCAAGCTGCATGCGGCGGTTCAGGGTCAGTATGAAGTCGATGAGGTAACCTTCCTCGTCTCGCTCAGCGCCGGCTATGCCGTTCTTGAGAGCGACGCCTTTGCTATGGACGAATGGAGCGTCAAGGCCGACCTGGCGCTGTTCGAAAGCAAGTCGCGCCTAAAGGGCGGCATCACCGGTTTCGAGCGCGAAATGGACGGCCGCTATATCGACCAGCAAAAGCTCAAGGCGGATTTGCGCGAGGCCGTAGCTGCCGATGCGCTGCACCTCGCCTTCCAGCCGATGTTCCGGGCCGACGGCTCGCGGATCGAATGTGCCGAGGCCTTGGCGCGCTGGGTGCATCCGGAGAGGGGCTCGATCCCACCCGACGTCTTCATCCGGCTCGCCGAGGATATGGGTATCATCTCCGACATCACTCGTTTCGTGCTGTTCAAGGCCTGCAGCGAATGCATGACCTGGCCGGAACATGTCGCCGTCTCGGTCAACCTTTCGGCACGGGATCTGCGCGATGCTGACATTCTTTCAACTGTCGCCGATGCGCTTGCCCATTCCGGCCTCGCCGCGGCGCGGCTGCATCTCGAGGTTACCGAGAGCTGCCTGATCGACGAACCGGCGACGGTGCGCGCCATCTTGGCGGAACTCAGGTCCCGCGGCATCACCATCGCCATCGACGATTTCGGCACCGGCTTCTCCAGCCTCAGCTATCTCGACACGCTGCCGCTCGATATCGTCAAGATCGACCGCTCCTTCGTGCGCAACATCGTCGAGGATGCGCGCCGCCTCAAGCTCCTGCGCGGCACCGTCAATCTCGCCCGCGAACTCGGCCTTAAGATCGTCATCGAGGGTGTGGAGACCGAGGAGCAGCTGGCGCTGCTCAACAAGCACCGCAGCGCCGATCTCGTGCAGGGCTATGTTTTCTCGCCGCCCGTGCCTTCCCAGAACATCACGCTGCTGCAAGAGGGCATCGGCCGCCGCACCGTCCAGCGCCGTCGCACCAAGGTCGCCTGAGCCGCCGCAAGTGGCTGGTTGCCCAGCCGAAAATCTTGCGCGCCGTTAACCTTAATAATTTAAATTTAACGCAAATTCTCAGATTTTCTTGCCTATATATCGGCGGCGTATGATTAATGATCCGTTAACGAGCGGATCGAGAGAATGTCAGACACACTTTTTACCCGTAGCGATTTCAGCAGGAAAATCCTGGAAATTCTGGATCATGTCGAATATCGCCGTGTCGAAAGCAGCGAAGACATGGAGGAGGTGGAGCGGCTGCGCTACAAGGCCTACAAGGCCCACGACGCGCTGTCGCTTGCCCCGGAAGGTCTATTGGACGATGTCGATTTCGACAGCCATGCCTATATCTTCGGTCTGTACTATTATGGTGAACTGGTCAGTACGATCCGAATTCACTATGTGACACCGGAGCATCGTATCAGCCGGTCCGGAGAGGCCTTCCCCGAGGCGATGGATGAGCTTTTGGACGCCGGGCTGACCTTGATCGACCCGGCGCGTTTCGCGGCCGATCCTGAGCTCACCGCCAACATGCCATGGGTTCCCTATCTGACGCTGAGACCCGCCATCGTTGCGGCAGCGTATTTCCGGGCGGACCGCGTTATTCAGTCCGTGCGGCCTCCCCATGCCGCCTTCTACAAGCGGGTCTTCTATGCCGATACTATTGTGCCCGGCCGGCTGGCAGAGAGTTACGGCGTTGACGTGACGCTGATGGCGACGAATGTAGTCGAGGTCGGGCGCAAGCTGTTGACGCGTTACCCCTTCTTCATCTCCAGCGCCAGCGAGCAGCGCATGATGTTTTCGCGCAATCCGAACGACACACTCCCGCCGCTTACCATCATTCCGACGGCGCGTTTCGTGCCGCAAGGCGAACTCGGCACCGACCTGCCGCTGTGATTTCGCTTTCTCTGTCGTGGAGAGACGATGTCAGTCAGCGCAACTGAAGGGTGGGTGACAGGCGAAGATTATATTTGTCCTCCGTGCGCCTTCATCCGGCTGTTCAGGGTCCCTTTTGCCTCGATAGGAGATCGTTGCGGAGCGTTCCTGCGGTATTCTCATGCATTGCGCTTTCGCCCGTCATTGTGTAATCCCTGCGGGTAGGGATTTGCCTTGCTGAGGCGAGGGAATCATGCAGCGCTGAGGCATTTCAGGGAGACGATATTCATGGCCGAACATCATACCGGACCGGTCGAGACCGGCGCGCCGATGGACTACAAGGAACATGAAAAGACCTACGACATGTTCATTGCCGGCACGAAATACGGCACGATGATTCTAATTGCCCTGATGCTTGCCATGACTGCAGGTTTCTTCGGCGGCGCCGGCTTCCTCGGCGGCATCCTCGTCTTCCTCATCATTCTTGTCGCCGGCATCTTCCTGCTCCGCTAAGCGCGGCCCGCGGGAAGACAAGGTTTTCCGAACTTTGTGATGTAGATGCTTGGCCCGCGCAGGCAAGCAGCCTGCGACGGTCCAGCTGACCCGGAGGAGGGGGCAGTTGGCGAATATCATTTTCGTAGCAAAGGAAATCACTGACGATGAGACGCGCGTCGCCGCGTCTGTCGAAACCGTGAAAAAGATGAAGTCGTTCGGCTTCGATATCATCGTCGAAGCGGGCGCCGGAACGCTTTCTCGCATTCCGGACAGTGAGTTCGAGGCCGTGGGGGCTGCAATCGGCACATTCGCGGATGCAGCGTCCGCCGATGTCATCCTCAAGGTTCGCCGGCCGAGCGAAAGCGAAATTTCCGGTTACAAGACCGGTGCTGTCGTTATCGCCATCATGGATCCCTATGGCAATGACGAGGCGGTTGCCGCGATGGCTCGATCAGGCCTTTCCACCTTCTCCATGGAGCTGATGCCGCGCATCACCCGTGCACAGTCGATGGATGTGCTGTCATCGCAGGCCAATCTTGCTGGCTATCAGGCGGTCATCGAGGCGGCCGTGGTCTATGACCGCGCCCTGCCGATGATGATGACGGCAGCGGGTACAGTTCCTGCCGCAAAGGTTTTCGTCATGGGTGCCGGCGTTGCCGGTCTGCAGGCGATCGCGACGGCGCGCCGTCTCGGTGCGGCCGTTTCGGCAACCGACGTTCGCCCCGCAGCGAAGGAACAGGTTGCCTCCCTCGGCGCCAAGTTCATCGCCGTCGAGGATGACGAGTTCAAGGCGGCGGAAACGGCTGGCGGCTACGCCAAGGAAATGTCTGCCGACTATCAGGCGAAGCAGGCGGCATTCGTGGCCGAGCACATCGCCAAGCAGGATATCGTCATTACAACTGCGCTCATTCCCGGCCGTCCGGCGCCGCGGCTTGTCTCGCGCGCCATGCTGGCCTTGATGAAGCCCGGTGCGGTCGCTGTCGATCTCGCGGTCGAGCGTGGCGGCAATATCGAAGGCGTCGTCGCGGATGAGGTCGCCGATGTCGAAGGCGTGAAGGTGGTCGGCTTCTCGAACATGGCGGGCCGTGTGGCCGCCAGTGCCTCCGCGCTTTATGCCAAGAACCTCGTCACCTTCCTGGAGACGATGGTGAACAAGGAAACGAAATCGGTCGTGCTCAACCTCGAAGACGAGCTCATCAAGGCGACGATGCTGACCTATGCGGGGGATGTCGTGCATCCGGCATTCGGCGGCGCCAAGAAGGGGGATAACTGATGGCCAGTGAAGCAATGGACAAGGCGCTGGAACAGCTCGACCAAGCCGTCACCGCGGTCATCACCGCTGCTGCCCAGGCACCTGAGGCGGCAAGTGCCGCAACCGGCGGGGCGATCGATCCCTTCGTCTTCCAGTTCGCGATCTTCGTGCTGTCGATCTTCGTTGGCTACTACGTCGTCTGGTCGGTGACGCCGGCGCTGCATACGCCGCTGATGGCCGTGACCAACGCGATCTCCTCGGTCATTGTCGTCGGTGCGCTGCTCGCCGTCGGGATTTCGACCAGCGGGCTTGCCACCGGCTTCGGTTTCGTGGCGCTCGTGCTCGTCTCGGTAAATATCTTCGGCGGCTTCCTCGTCACACAGCGCATGCTGGCGATGTACCGCAAGAAGGATAAGTGAGGGGCCGATGACCAGTATTGCAGCCTTCCTCTATCTCGTTTCCGGCGTTCTGTTCATTCTGGCGCTGCGCGGGCTCTCGCATCCGGCCACCAGCCGCAAGGGCAATCTCTACGGCATGATCGGCATGGGGATTGCGATCCTCACGACACTGGTGCTGGCAACGCCTGATTTCGGCGGCTTCGTGCTCATCATCCTCGGTCTTGCCATCGGCGGCAGTGCCGGCGCCTATATCGCCCGCACCATCGCCATGACCTCGATGCCGCAGCTCGTGGCCGGCTTCCATTCGCTGGTCGGCCTTGCCGCGGTTCTTGTCGCCGCATCGGCGCTCTATACGCCTGATGCCTTCGGAATCGGCGAGATCGGTCAGATCCACACCGAAGCACGCATCGAAATGGCGCTCGGCGTGGCGATCGGTGCGCTGACCTTCACCGGCTCCATCATCGCCTTCCTTAAGCTCGACGGGCGCATGTCCGGCAAGCCTATCCTGCTGCCCTTCCGGCATCTGATCAACATCACCCTGCTTGCCCTGATCGTGCTCTTCATCATCGGGCTGGCGGTGACAGAAAGCCATTTCGACTTCTGGGCGGTCGTGGCTTTGTCGCTGGCGCTCGGCGTGTTGCTGATCGTGCCGATCGGCGGCGCCGACATGCCAGTCGTCGTGTCGATGCTGAATTCCTATTCGGGCTGGGCGGCGGCCGGCATCGGCTTCACGCTCGGCAATCTGGCGCTCATCGTCACCGGCGCGCTGGTCGGTTCCTCGGGTGCGATCCTATCCTATATCATGTGCAAGGGCATGAACCGCTCCTTCATCTCCGTCATCCTTGGCGGTTTCGGCGGCGAGACGTCGGGTGGTGCGGCGGATAACTCGGACAAGACCGTCAAGCTCGGCTCGGCCGAGGATGCCGCCTACCTGATGGCGAATGCCTCGAAAGTCATCATCGTGCCTGGTTACGGCATGGCGGTGGCGCAGGCGCAGCATGCGCTGCGCGAACTCGCCGATAATCTCAAGAAGAACGGCGTGGAAGTGAAGTACGCGATTCATCCGGTTGCCGGCCGCATGCCGGGCCATATGAACGTGCTGCTTGCAGAAGCCAATGTGCCCTATGACGAAGTCTTCGAGCTTGAGGACATCAACTCGGAATTCGCCCAGGCCGATGTCGCCTATGTCATCGGCGCCAACGACGTCACCAACCCGGCGGCGCGCGACGACAAGACCTCGCCGATCTACGGCATGCCGATCCTCGACGTCGACAAGGCCAAGACCTGCTTGTTCGTCAAGCGCTCGCTCGGCTCAGGCTACGCCGGCATCGACAACACGCTGTTCTACAAGGACGGCACGATGATGCTGCTCGGCGATGCCAAGAAGGTGACGGAAGAGATCAACAAGGCGATCGCTCATTAGCGCATTTTCGGTTTCCTTCAATCCCGAAAATGCTCTATCTCCTTGTTTTCACACAGTTCCGGACGCAAAGCCGCTGCACATTTTTGCTGGAATTGCTCTCATCGAAAAGCCCGCTTCGCCGGGCTTTTCATTTGCCGTCGGCAGCGATCAGATTTCTCCCGGCACCAGTGTCATCTTCTCGACACCGACGGCGAGATTGAGACCTTCCTGGGCCTGCAGGTTCAGTGGCTGCAGCATGAAGGCCTTGTTGGTGCCGCCGGCAATGACCTTCGCACCTCCGCCGGCACCGAGGCTGGCATCGGCGCCAATGCCGTAATACTCTCCTGCCAGCGCGAAATCGGGAACATTGGTGCCGGTCTTGGCAAGCACCTGCCAGATCATCACGCTCTTGCCGGTCTGGCCGATATCGATGCCGAATTTCTCGATCTTGCCGGCATAGACCGCCTTCGGGCCGCCGGAAGCTGGCGTATAGGTGCAGATCAGGTTCTTTTCAGACGTGACGATCAGCCCCTGGCCACCATCCGATCCGCAGACGAGCCGGCCAAGCGACATATAGTCGGCAGCTATGGCAGACCCGGCCCAGGCTGCAGCCGAAACGACTGCCGCGGCAATCACGGTTTGCTTGAACATAGTCCTTCTCCTTTTGAATGACCTGTTCGAAACGGACGATTTCCGTGATTGTTCCGGTTGCGCTACTCGCGCTCCATCATCCCACGCTGCGCGGTGAGGATCCAGACGAGACCTTCCGGGCGGAAGTCGACATCGACCTTGCCCCGGAAAGCGGCGGCGGCATGTGCCTTGATGACCGTGGTGCCGAAGCCGGTGCGCGCCGGCGGTTTGACCACCGGACCGCCGCTTTCAGTCCAGGTGAAACGCAGCATGTTGTCCTCTGCCGGCTGCCATTCGAAACGCACACGGCCCTGAGGCAGGGACAGGGCTCCATATTTTACAGAATTGGTAGCAAGTTCATGCAGCGCCAGGCCGAGATTCTGAACGGCATCGGGCTTGAGGACAAAATCGGTGCCTGTGATTTCCACCTGCTCGCGGGCCTGCGGAAAGGCCTGAAGATGAATATCGATGACCCGACGCAGCGAGACGCCGGACCACTGTTCGCCTGTCAGAAGCTCGATCGAGCGCACGAGCCCTTCAAGGCGATGGGCGACGGCCAGCCGGAATGTCTCGACGCTGTCGGCCTGCTTGGAGAGTTGACGCATCATGGCGAGAACAAGCGTCAGCAGGTTCTTGGTACGATGGACCAGTTCATGCATGACGAAGCGCAGCCGGTCCTCGCTCTGGCTGCGGTCGAAAGAGGCATTGGAAAGCGCAATCGCCACCTGGTTGGCCTCGATAACGCTGGTTTCGACCGGCGAGACGATATGGCCTTCACCGAGCCGGTTCGCCATGTCGGCAATTTCACGGATCGTGGAGCGGACCTGCCGGGCAACGGCATAGGTGGCAAGCACGGCGACGAGCAGCAGCACGAGGCCGCCGATCAGCAGGAAACGCCAAGTGCTGAGGATCGGTGCTTGTGCAGTGGCGATCGGCCCCCATACCACCGTCTTCCAGGACCAGCCGGGAATCTGCGCATAGCCCAGCATGGCGTGCGGGAGGATATCGCTGTCTTCGAAAACGCCGCTGGAAGCGACGAGCGAGGGCAGAATGCGCGGGTCGAAGGCTTCGCCGGGCTGCAGATTGGCAGGGCCGCGGCTCGCTACGACATGACCACCCTGATCGATTACCGCTGCCGACCAGCCTGCGGCAAGACCTTCGGTCGTCACGAGTTTTGCGAGGTCGTTGGCATTCTGGGTGATGATCAATGCGGCGACAGGATCCTCGTCACGCGGTAGGGTGACGTTATAGACCCACATGCCGCTCGTTGTGCCCATGAAGACGTCGGAGGCTTCGATCCGGCCGGACTTCATCGCGGCTTCGAAAGCCGCGATGTTCGCCGTCTTTCCGAGCGGCGTGCCGAAGGGGCGACGGGTATTGAGAAATTGCTGCCCGGCCCTGTCGACGGCGATCACATAGAGCGTATCGCCGCGCAGCGCTGTTTCCGTACGATTGTAGAAAGACTCATAGTCGCCGCCCTCCAGCTCCGGCGAGGAGGACAGCAGCCGCAAAGTCGTCGCCATATCCTGAAGCTGGCGGTCGATGGTGCGTGAGAGGGCGAGCGCATCCTGCGCGGTTTCGCGCTTGAGCGTGGACCGCTGATTATCTTCCAACTGCATGAGAAGAAGGGCAACGAAGGCGAAGATCGGCAGCGCAATCGCCACGGCCATGGCGACGAGATATGTTCCGATCGAAGCTTTCGGGAAAAGACGTACGGCAAACTTCATCGATGCCGTCCCCGGTCTGCCGGGGCTGGATGCTGCGGAAGCTCGGTTTCGCCTGATGTCACGAAAGCAAGAATCCGCATCGCTCGCAAACGCCCCTTACATTCGTACCGCCCAATAGCCCGCTATCAAAGCAGGTGCATGTTAGGGGGCAGGGCATTTGGTTGCAACCTGCTAAAATAGTCAGGTGTAAAATCGTCAATTTTCTTGTCGATTATTCTGCGTCAGCGAAGCGCTGCAACCGGAAGGGCATGAGGCTTTCGTCACTCTTGCCTGACAGAAGCTCGTCGGCGGCAAGCAGGCCCGCAAGCGGAGCAAGTGTGACACCGGAGTGCATCACCGCGGCATAGAGACCCGGCAGGCCGACATTTCCGATGATGGGAAAACCATCAGTCGGTGTCGGGCGATAGCCGATAGTGAAGAAATCGAGCTTCAAATCGCCATTGTCTATGATCATCGCCTTCACGCGTGCGAAGAGTTCCGCAGCGCTTGCCTGATGGTCCTCGCCGGGATCGCCGCCACCGAAATCCGTGCCGGCGATGATACGGCCTTCCGCCGTCTGGCGCATATGCAGACGCGGTGTCATGACGAGGCCGTTCAAGCGTTTCGAGACAGGACGGGAGTGCACGATCAGGCCCGCCGGCGTGGAGAGCGGCAATGTTATTCCCGCCGAGGCAGCGATCGGAATTGCGCCTGCGCCTGCGGCCAGCACGACATGATCGGCTTCGAGCATGCCTTCCGACGTGACGACTCCGATGATTCGTTCACCACTCTGCAGCAGACCGTTGACCGTGGCATGAACGAACGTCGCACCATGCGCCTCGGCATCCGCAAGCAGCAAACGTGCGGCGGCAACGGGCTCGACTGCGCCCTCTTCTGCGACATGGAGGGCGAAATCCGGATATTCGCCGAGGCCGGGTTCGAGCAGCGCGCTTTCTTTCCGGTTCAGCCGGGTGATACCGTAGCCCCAACGGCCATGCTCATCGGCATAGGCTTCGAGATCGGCCGGCGGCATATCCCAGCAGAGGCCGCCGCACCAGGCAAGCGGCAGGCCGGGCAGTTCCCGCGCCAGCCGCTTCCATTCGGCCATCGCCCTGCGGCGGAAATGGAAATAGAATTCGGGATTGCCCCAGCTCGCATTGATCCAGGCAAAGGAGCAAGGTGTTGCCACGCCGCCGAGTTCTTCGCCGACGACGGTGACTGCTGCACCCTTGCGTATGAGATGCCAGGCAATGGAGGCGCCGATGATGCCGGCGCCGACGACGATCACATGCGGTTTCGCTGTCATCGTCGTTATCTCTTCCCCTTATCCGTCAGCCGGTGGTGCCGCCGACGCGGGCAAGGCCGTCCCGGGCCGGCTGGTACTTCGGATCGAGGCCGACGGCGTGGCGGTAGGAGCGGATCGCCTTATCCTTCTCGCCGCGGCGCTCATAGACGAGAGCCTGGTTTGCCCAGGATTCGGCGAGGTTGCCATTCAGCTCGATCGCGTGGTTGAAATCGGCGAAGGCGTTGTCGTCGTCGTTCAGCGCGATATAGGAAATGCCGCGGCCATTATAGGGCTCGGGCGAATTCGGCGAGAGCGAGATCGCCTTCGAGAAGTCGTCGATCGCCTTATCCTGCTGATTGCGCTTCTGGTAGATCAGGCCGCGATTGTGATAGGCGCGACCATCGGTGGTGCCGAGCTGAATCGCTTTTGAAAAATCATTGAAGGCCTGATCGTCCTGGCCGGCCATGCGGTAGACATTGCCGCGACCGATATAGGCGACGTCATAGCTCTGATTGATCTGCAGCGCGGCATTGTAATCGCCGATCGCCTGTGCCTGCTGACCCATGTTACGGTAGACCAGTGCGCGGTTGGCATAGGCTTGGAAGAAACGCGGGTTGATCTGCAGCGCGGTATTGAAGTCGTCGAGCGCCTTGCGGAATTCGCCGGCGCGACCATAGGCAGAACCGCGGACGTTGTAGCCTTCCGGATCGCGCGGATTGGCATTGATGACGGCCGTCAGCGACGCGATGTTTTCCTGCGAGCCCTGCGCCTTGTCGATGCGGATCACAGCATCCGACGTGTTGGCCGTTTCGCAACCGGCAAGGCCAAGTACGGCGATAAGAGCCAGCGAGGCAAATACGACCGATTTCTGCGAACGCAACGAGCGGGACGGATTGAAGGTTATTATAGCCATTCGGGCTCGCTTTCCCCATGCATCATATCCGGCAAGGCGGATATGCAATCTTCAGCAGCAAATTAAAAAAGGCGGCGGCGAAACTCATCGCCCCCGCCACACATGCACCTGAAAACGTCGAAAAAACGACGGCACCGCCTCAGCGTGCTGCGACCAGACCTTCGCGCTGAGCGCGCTTGCGGGCCAGCTTGCGAACACGACGGACAGCCTCGGCCTTTTCGCGAGCACGCTTCTGCGACGGCTTTTCGTAGTAGTCGCGCATCTTCATTTCGCGAAAAATGCCTTCGCGCTGCATCTTCTTCTTGAGAGCGCGGAGAGCCTGGTCAACATTGTTATCGCGGACAAGTACCTGCACGAGAATCACGTTCCTTTGGTTTGGTTGATGCCGAAAGGCGGCGCAGCGCCTGGGGCAAAAATATAACGTTCGCGCGGCCGCAGCCTTGCGATTGGTGTTGCGAGATATCAGATCGACGAAATGAAGTCCAGACGGATATGCGATCGGGCGGAAAAATCCCGCCTATGCCTATACGGAGCTAGGAGCGTGCCTTCTCGGGTTTCGTTTCGTCCAGAGCAGCGATCGCTTCCTTCAGCGCGGCGATAACACGCGAGCGGTCCGCCGGCTCAAGTCGAGCCGTGTCCAGATGCAGGTCCAGTCCGGCCAGATGTTCGCTCAGGACGCGGCTCTTGTGATCGGCGCCAAGGATCAGCCCGTCCACGGCGTAGGGTACGATCTCCCGCTGGATACCCTTCATGGTGATCGGCGGCAAAGGATGGGCATCAACGATATCCTTCACCAGTGCATAGGTTTCGTAGCTGATGACGATTTCGCCACCCTGGGCGATCGATTGCAAGCGTGCGGCGAGGTTCGCTTCGGCGCCGATGATCGTATAGTCCATGCGGTCGCTGCTGCCGAAATTGCCGACGTTGCAATAGCCGCTATTGATTCCCATACGTACCACGAAGGGCTCTTCCGTGCCGTTCCGGCGCCATCTCTCCTTCAGTTCGCCGAGCCGGCGCTGCATGTCGACTGCCATGCGCAGGCAGGACTTGGCGTCTTCTTCTGCTCCCTTGGTTTCCGGATCGCCAAAGAAGACCAGCATGGCATCACCGATGAACTTGTCCACCGTGCCGCCATGCTTGAGCGCGATCGTGGACATTTCGGTCAGATATTCATTCAGCATTTCCGTCAGTGCTTCCGGCTGCAGACGCTCGGTCGTGGCGGTGAAATCCTTGATGTCGGAGAAGAAGATCGTCAGGCGCTTTCGCTCGGTATGAACGACCACATCCTTCTGGCCGCTGAAGATGCTCTTGTAGATCTGCGGCGGGAGATAGCGGGAAATCTTCAGAGAAACGCTGGCGAGGAATTCGTTTGCGGCTTCAAGGTCGCGGTTGGCGCTGTGGATGACGCGCGTCTGCTGACGCTGCAGGACGATGAAGCTGATGCCGATGATGGCGACAAAGAAGAAATAGCAGAGCAGATATTTGAAGGCGAGAACGTTGCTCGCATAGGGCTGGCGGATGATGACTTCCTGAATGCCGCGCACATCGCCTACCTTCCAATCCTTCTTCGGGCTTTCAGGATGAGTGTTGTGACAGGCGACGCAAGCCTGGCCCATGATGACTGGCGTGATGAGCCGCAGCGTATCGGTAAATCCGACGCGGTTGAGATCGGTCAGCGTCTGGGCGGAATTGGCGCGCAGGGATGCGAGTGAAGCCTGTTCGAAAGTGTCGAGATCGTGGAGTGCGCGATTCTTGAAGGGAAGGTCGGAGAGAAAGCGATAGGTGATGTTGGCCTGCTGCTCCTTGATGACATCGCCGAGTTCCAGCGAAAGCGTGGCGGGCAGCGGAATCGCGCCGGGAATATTGGCATAGTTGTGTGAGACGACCGTGCCGCTGACATCGCCCGCCTGATGGGCGGCGAGCACCCTGCCGACGACATTTGCTGAATAATAGGAGCGTATGCTGGTGACGAGCGAGCTCATGTCCCGCGCCTGCCGGCGCAGCGCATTTTCGGAGAGGTCGCTGATATCAAGCCAGACGGCGAGCGGCAGCCCGGCCAGCATCGCCAGCACGACGGCGATCAGCCAATGGCCGCTTCTACGGGCGGCAGATGCCGAATTTTCCGCAGTTCTTGCCGTGGTCTCTCCTTGCGGATCTGCCATGGCTCATCCTCTCGACAATGATCGAATTGTTAAATCCCCTGAGAGAGAAAAACACTTCGTCGCATGCGCGGCAAGGGCGAAGCTGGGAAGTCTGACCGCAACGCTTGGCCAAATCTGGAAGTAATTGCCTGCTGTGTTGCTGTTACACCGGAGCGAAAATGCTTGGGGGGTACCGACAGCCATATTTCACACGGTTTTTCAGCTTCCGCGCATGAACGAATAGTCTTTGACGTCAAACGAGCGTAGCCTGCCGGAGGACAGGAAAGCTTTGGAGCGTTTGTAGGGGACTTCGACGGAAGCATGACGCGTTTGCAGCAGATCGGTGTCCTGATCGGCCTCGTCATCGTGGCTGCGCTCACGATGTTCCGGGCAAGCGATCCGCCGGTGCTCAGGCAGGTCCGCGACGTTACCTTCGACGAATATCAGCGCCTTGTGCCGCGCAGCTTTGAGGCCATGCCTGTCAGAGTGGTCGATATCGACGAGGCTTCCCTGCGGGAGTTCGGCCAGTGGCCCTGGCCGCGCGACAGGCTGGCAATGTTGGTCCAGCGTCTCTCGGATATGGGAGCGGCGGCCATCGCCTTCGACGTCATCTTTGCCGAGCCCGACCGGATGTCGCCGCGCAATGTCGTCCAGGAGGTGGAGGGCGTCGATCCATCGCTTGCGGCGCAATTGCCTGACAACGACGAGATATTCGCGCAGTCGATAGAGGGAAAGCCTGTCGTTCTCGGCTTCGGGCTTTCCAACGAAGGCAATTACAAGCCGCCGGTAAAAGCCGGCTTTGCCTTTATCGGTGAGAGTCCGCTGTCGGCACCTCCGCATCTTGGCGCTTCGACGCCGCTCCGGCCGGGACTGGAGGCGAATGCCGCAGGGCTTGGCCATGTCAGTCTCAATCCTGGCAGCTCGTCATCGGTGGTACGCGCAGTGCCGCTGTTCCTTAGCGACGGAGAGCAGTTTTATCCCAACCTTGCGATCGAAGCGTTGCGGGTCGCGCAGGGTGCCTCGACCTATGTGCTGGCCGGCGCACCCGACCGGGCAGGGATCATCACCTCGGCGAAGATCGGCGATTTCATCGTTCCGCTGACGGCTGCCGGAGAGATCTGGCTTTATGTGACGCCGAACCGGGCAGAGCGCTATATCTCGGCCGGAAAGGTCCTTGCTGCCGGTGGAGTGGCCCCCGATGTCGCTGCCCAGGTCGAAGGCAGCATCATCTTCATCGGCACCTCTGCTGTTGGGCTGCAGGACATTCGCGCCACCGCGCTCGGAGAAAATGTGCCGGGTGTTTCGCTGCAGGCGCAGACTGTCGAGCAGATCCTTTCGGGTCGCTACCTGTCACGGCCGGACTGGGCCGACGGGCTGGAGATCCTGTCTATCGCCGTAGTTGGCTTCCTGCTCGTCATCATAACGACCTTCGTCAGTCCGGCCGTGGCTCTGGTCTGCGGCCTGGCGATCACCGCGATGGCGCTTGCCGCTTCGTGGTTCAGCTTTCTTTATGCCGGTCTGCTGTTCGATCCTCTGGCCCCTATTATCGGCGGCTCCATCACGCATTTTGCGGCAACATCGTTCCGCATCCTCGTCATCGACAGGGAGCGGCGGGAGGTGCGGCGCGCCTTCGGCCATTACCTCTCGCCTTCGCTGCTCCACAGGATCGAACATACGCCCGATGCGCTGAAGCTTGGCGGGGACGAGCGCGAGCTCACCATGATGTTCGTCGATGTGCGCAATTTCACCGAGATCAGTGAAAGGTTGACGCCGACCGCCGTCGTCCAGTTTCTCAATACGCTGCTCGATGCGCTGAGCCGTCATGTTGTCGGGAACGAGGGAACGCTCGACAAATTCATCGGCGACTCCATCATGGCATTCTGGAATGCGCCGGTCGATGTTTCGGATCATGCGGCGAAGGCGCTGCGAGCGGCGCTCGCCATGCGGGAGACGCTAGCCGAACTCAATGCCCGTGACGCCTTCGGTTTCGGCAGCGCTCAGCAGGTGAGAATCGGCATCGGCATCCATACCGGTCTCGCCTGTGTCGGCAACATGGGCGCGAAGACACGCTTCAACTATTCGGCGGTAGGCGACGCAGTGAATGTCGCGGCGCGCATCGAATCCTGCTGCAAGGACGTCGGTTTTGATATCCTGATCTCCGACAGCACGGCACGGGCGCAAAGCGGGGCGGCGCTCTTGGAGGCAGGAGCCATTCCGCTCAAAGGAAAGAGCAGCCGGACGCAGATCTTTGCCGTGATCGGCGATGAGAAGGTCGCTGCCTCACCGGAATTCGGCGCCCTGCATCTCGCCCACGAGGAGGTAATGGGCGCCTTGCGCGAGCGTTCGCGGAACAGCCGCAAGCTGATCGGTGCGGCAAAACTCGCCGGGGTACAGGTCCTGGCCGGCCTCACGGAATTCTACAAGCGGATATCGGCCAGGAACGATCATTTTCGGGAGGAGGTCGGCCTGCCCGAAAAGCAGGCCGTCGAATAGTCCGTCAGCGGTTGCGGCTCCAGCCGCCGTTCCAGTCCCGGTTTCCATTTCCGCCCCAGCCATGATTCCGGCCCTGATCCCGATCGTGGCCACGATCACGATCACGATCTCTTCCTTCGCTCTGGTCGTTGCCGGCAGCCTGGTTTTCGCCGCTGCTTCTTTCCTGCGCGCTCGGCCTGTCCTGATGGCTGCGGTCCTGATGGTTGTCTGCCCTTTCCGTGCGGCTCGGCCTGTCAGGTGCGTCGTGCCTGTCCGGCCGATCGAACCCTTCGTGCCGGTCCGGTCTTCCATAATCGCCATGGTGGTCGTCTCTATCGTGCTTGTCCTTCCAGCCATGCCTGTCGTGTTCGTCATGCCAGTCTCCCTCCGGCTTATCATGGTGGGGTCTGTCATGATGCGGCTTGTCCTGATGCGGTTTTTCCGGCCGCTGCATCGGCGGAGCATCCTGCTTCTGTGGTTGCTGCGGGGGCTGTGGATCCGGATCTCGCGGCCTGGGCGTCTGGCGAGGAGGGTCTTTGTGCTCCGGGTCAACCGAGGCCATCCGGCAGCCGCCAAGCAGGCCGAGGCCGCCCGTTAAACTCTGATTGCCGGAGAGGAAGGGAAGGGCACGCTGGTTGCCCAGCCTCTGCAGCACGCTGCGGTTGACAGGCTGGGCATCCGTCATGTTGCCGTTCGGCCGCGCAATGACGCAATCGCAACGCTGCTGCAATTGCCGGCAGCCGCCCGGGCCGCAGAAGCTGGCCGCACCGTTCAGCAGCACCACGGCGGTCGTGCCATCGGGGCCGACATAGAAATCAAAAGCGGTGCCGCGCACGCCGATCGTGCCGGCCGGCGTCTGTATCTGGTAGGCCGAGGATTTCGAATTGCCGCTGACCCAGCGGAACGTGCCCTTGGCCGCCTTGATGGAGAGACGTTTGACGGAGTCGGAATCATCGAAGACATATTTATCGATGACAACAGACGAGCCCCAGCCTACGGCGAGCTTGGTGCCGTCGCGAAAGATGAACTGACCAAGGCCTGATTGGGAGGTGCGGATACGTTCGTCGCGATGGACCTCGTCATTGACGATGATCGGACCGGCCTGTCCGCTCACTTCGGTTCTGATGAGAGTTGCCTGGCCGACAGGCTCAGCGGCAAGCGCAGGCCATGCGCTCAACAGCGCGAAGCAGAAGCCCGCGATCCCTATGCTACGCAAACCCAACATGTGACGCTCCACATATCGGAACATTAGCATTTGCAGTCGGCCGCTTCTGCCTGCCCTGTTGGGTGAGAAAAGGGTTATGTCGCATTTGCGAAGGGAGACGGCGGCAAATGGAGGCGGTGCAGCTGTCGCCGTGTCAAAACAAAAGCTCTTTCACGTCGCAAAAGAACCGTTGTGCCGCAATTCGATTTGCGATTTGTATGGCCACGACGAACAGCTTTTGCCTGAAGGAGATGATGGCGGATGCGGAAATATTCGGTTTTTGCCGTAGCGCGGGAGGCTCTGCGCGGGCACAGGGGCTGGGAAAAGCAGTGGACCTCGCCGGAGCCGCGACCCGAATATGACGTCATCATCATCGGCGGCGGCGGCCACGGGCTGGGCGCGGCCTACTATCTCGCCAAAGAGCATGGCATCACCAACGTGGCGGTGCTGGAAAAGGGCTGGCTCGGCGGCGGCAATACCGGCCGCAACACCACCATCATCCGCTCCAACTATCTCTATGAAGAGAGCATGCACATTTACGAGCACTCGATGAAGCTCTGGGAAGGGCTGTCGCAGGAGCTCAACTACAATGTCATGTATTCGCCGCGCGGCGTCATGATGCTGTCGCACAATGTGCACGACATGCAGAGCTTCAAGCGGCATATCCATGCCAACCGGCTTTACGGTATCGACAATGAATGGCTGACGCCGGAGCAGGCCAAGGCCTATTGCCCGCCGCTCGATATTTCGGCGACGGCGCGCTATCCGATCAACGGTGCAGCCCTGCAGCGTCGCGGCGGTACGGCACGTCACGATGCTGTTGCCTGGGGTTATGCGCGTGCGGCGTCCGACCGTGGCGTCCACATCATCCAGAATTGCGAAGTCACCGGCATCCGCCGCGGCCCAGACGGACGCGTGACCGGCGTCGAGACCAACAGGGGCTTCATCGGCGCAAAGAAGGTCGGCGTTTCGGCCGCCGGTCACACGACAACGGTCATGAAGATGGCGGACGTGCGCGTGCCTCTGCAATCGAGCCCGCTGCAGGCCTTGGTTTCCGAGCCGCTGAAGCCGATCTTCCCCTGCGTCGTGATGTCGAACACGGTGCATGCCTATATCTCGCAGTCCGACAAGGGCGAGCTCGTCATCGGCGCTGGCACGGACCAGTATAATTCCTACTCCCAGACCGGCGGCCTGCAGATCATCACGCATACGCTGGACGCAATCTGCGAACTTTTCCCGATGTTCCGCCGCGTGAAGATGATGCGCCAATGGGGCGGTATCGTCGACAACACACCGGATCGTTCGGCCATCCAGTCGAAGACGCTCGTTCCGGGGCTTTACGTCAATTGCGGCTGGGGTACCGGCGGCTTCAAGGCGACGCCTGGTTCGGCCAATCTCTTCGCCCACCTGATCGCCCGCGACGAGCCGCACAAGTTCAATGCTGGGTTAACACTGGAGCGCTTCCGCTCCGGCCGGTTGATCGACGAGGCGGCCGCTGCCGCCGTTGCGCACTGACACGAGGACGACATGCTGCTGATCTACTGCCCTTACTGTCAGGAAGAGCGTTCGGAGCTCGAATTCCGGGGTGCCGGCGACGCCCATATTGCCCGGCCGACCGATATCGCCTCGATCTCCGACGAGGCGTTCGAGGAATATTTCTTCCTGCGCGACAATCCGAAAGGCCTGATCTTCGAACGCTGGCGGCACATGCACGGCTGCGGGCGCTTCTTCAACGCGGCGCGCGATACTATCAGCGACAAATTCATCATGACCTACAAGGCCGGTGAACCGAAGCCTGACATCGGGACTGCGGCCGAGCCGCATGCGCCGGTCGAAACCTACGAAGCTGTTGAAGGAGAGGCCCAATGAGCGGCGCGAACCGTATTGCCGGCAAGGGTCGGCTGACGCCCGCCAGGACCGCGCGTTTCACCTTCGACGGCAACAGCTATACGGCGCTCGAAGGCGATACTGTTGCCTCAGCCTTGATTGCCCATGGTGTGCACCTTGTCGGCCGGTCGTTCAAATATCATCGCCCGCGCGGCATTCTTTCGGCCGGCGCCGAGGAGCCGAATGCACTGATCGATGTCGCACGCGACAGCGCCCGCAAGCAGCCGAACGTCAGGGCAACCGTGCAGGAAGTCTTCGACGGCATGATCGTGAAGTCGCAGAACCGCTGGCCGTCGCTTTCCTTCGATATCGGTGCGGTCAATAACCTGTTCTCGCCCTTCTTCGCAGCGGGCTTCTACTACAAGACCTTCATGTGGCCGCGGGCAGCGTGGAAACGCGTATACGAGCCGATGATCCGCCGTGCTGCCGGTCTTGGCGTCGCTCCCACGGAGGACGATCCCGACCACTATGCCAGCCGTTATGCCCATTGCGACGTGCTGGTGGTCGGTGCCGGTATTGCCGGTCTTTCGGCGGCATTGGCTGCTGCGGAAGCCGGAGCAAAAATCATCCTCTGCGATGAGCAGGCGGAAGCCGGCGGTGCGTTGCGCTTCGATGCCGGCGTCAAGGTGGATGGGCTCGACGGCTACGCCTGGGTACAGAAGACCCTTGCGCGGCTGAAGGCTATGGAGAATGTGCAGGTCCTGACTCGCACGACAGCCTTCGGCTACTACAACCACAATTTCGTCGGCCTCGTCGAACGGGTCACGGATCATATTGCACGTCCCACCCGCGATCTGCCGCGCGAACGGCTGTGGCAGGTCCGCGCCAAGCGCGTTGTGCTTGCGACCGGGGCGATCGAGCGGCACATGGTATTTCCGAACAACGACCGGCCGGGCATCATGCTCGCTTCGGCTGGCCGCATGTATCTCAATCATTATGGCGTTGCGGTTGGCCAGAAGGTCGGCATCTATACCGCGCATGACTCGGCTTACGAGGCTGCCTTCGACCTGAAGCGCGCAGGTGTTTCGATTGCAGCGATCGTCGACAGCAGGCAGGCGCCCGGTGCGGCGGTGCTTGCTGAGGCCCGTGCGCTCGGTATCGATGTGCTGACCGGCCAGTCGGTCGTCAACACATCGGGCGCTTTGCGCATCTCCTCGATGACGGTGGCGCGCAACGGTGGTGGTTCGCCACGCAAAATCGCCGTCGATGCGCTGCTCGTCTGCGCCGGCTGGACACCCTCCGTACACCTCTTCTCGCAGTCGCGGGGCAAGGTTGCCTTCGATGCGGAGACGCAGCGTTTCCTGCCCGGCACCTACGCGCAGGACTGCCTTTCCGTCGGCGCATGCAACGGGACGGACGGCCTGCAGCAAACCGTCGAGGAATCGCTTGCCGCCGGTGAGCTGATGGCGCAGGCCGTTGGCAGACAGGCGGGCAGCAAGATCGGGATTTCGGTCGAGCAAGCCTTCAACTGGACGGGTGGCATGATCGGTGCGGCCGAAGGTGCCGGACCGGACACGAATGCCAAGGCCTTCATCGACTTCCAGCACGATGTCTGCGCCAAGGATATCCGCCTCGCTGTGCGCGAGGGCATGCATTCGATCGAGCATATCAAGCGCTTCACGACGAACGGCATGGCGTCCGACCAGGGCAAGCTTTCCAACATGCATGGCCTGGCGATCGCTGCCGAAACACTGGGCAAGGATATTCCGCAGGTCGGTCTCACCACCTTCCGCGCGCCCTATACGCCGGTGACTTATGGTGCGTTGATCTCGCATTCGCGTGGGCCGCTGTTTGACCCGACGCGCAAGACGCCGCTGCACGCCTGGGAAGAGGCCAAGGGCGCGATCTTCGAAGATGTCGGCAACTGGAAGCGCGCCTGGTTTTATCCTCGTGCCGGCGAAACGATGCATCAGGCCGTTGCCCGCGAATGCCGGACGGCACGCGACGCTGCCGGTATCTTCGACGCTTCTACCCTCGGCAAGATCGAGGTTGTCGGGCCGGATGCCGCCGAATTCATGAACCTCATGTACACGAATGCCTGGGATACGCTGAAACCAGGTAAATGCCGCTACGGCATCATGCTGCGCGAGGATGGTTTCGTTTATGACGACGGCGTCGTCGGTCGTCTCTCCGAGGATCGCTTCCATGTGACGACTACGACCGGCGGGGCGCCGCGTGTTCTCAACCATATGGAAGACTACCTGCAGACGGAATTCCCGCATCTGAAGGTATGGCTGACCTCGGTGACCGAGCAATGGGCTGTTATCGCCGTGCAGGGGCCGAAGGCGCGTGAGATCGTGGCGCCGCTGGTCGATGGTCTCGATATCTCCAACGACGCCTTCCCGCATATGAGTGTTGCCGAGTGCCAGGTCGCCGGCGTTCCGGCGCGTCTCTTCCGCGTCTCCTTCACCGGCGAGACGGGTTTCGAAATCAATGTGCCTGCCGACTACGGCCAGTCGGTGCTTGAGGCCGTGTGGGCCAATGCCGAGCCGCTCGGCGCCTGCGTCTACGGCACGGAGACCATGCATGTGCTGCGCGCCGAAAAGGGCTACATCATTGTCGGCCAGGATACGGATGGCACCGTGACGCCCGACGATGCGGGGCTTTCCTGGGCGGTCTCCAAGAAGAAGGCGGACTTCGTCGGTATCCGCGGCCTGAAGCGCCCGGACCTTGTGAAGGAAGGTCGTAAGCAGCTCGTTGGTCTTGCCACCAAGGATGAGAAGCTGGTGCTCGAAGAGGGCGCGCAGATCGTCGCCAACCCGAACCAGCCGAAGCCGATGACGATGCTCGGTCACGTGACCTCGGCCTACTGGTCGGAAAATTGCGGCCGCTCGATTGCCTTTGCATTGGTCGAAGGCGGGCGCAACCTCGTGGGCGAGACGCTCTATGTGCCTATGCCGGATCGGACAATTCCGGTCGAGGTGACGGATCTGGTGTTCTTTGACAAGGAAGGAGGCCGTATCCATGGCTGAGGTCGCAATTCGCAAACCGGCGCTTTCCGGTCTCCTTGCCGGTTCGGCCACGGTGCGCGTGACGGTGGCGCCAGTCGCCAGCCGTCTTTCGCTGCGCGCGCCGGCTGAATCAGTGTCGGCACTCTCCTCCGCTTTGGGAGTGGCTTTGCCGACTGCACCCAAGACGTCTGGTCGCGCTGCGGGGCGTTCGGCGCTTTGGCTGGGACCGGATGAATGGCTCGTCATCGACGAGGCCGGCTCAGACCTGCCTGCACTTCTCGCTGATGCCGGCGCTCTTCATTCGGCAGTTGATGTGTCCCATCGCAATGTCGGTATCATCGTCTCGGGACCTGGCGCAGGGCTAACCCTTTCCGCTGGTTGCCCGCAGGACCTCTCGCTCGAAGTCTTTCCGGTGGGCGCCTGCTCGCGGACGATCTTCGGCAAGGCCGAGATCGTGCTCTTTCGAACCGAGGACGATACGTTCCGGGTGGAATGCTGGCGGTCGTTTTCGGATTATGTTTTCGGGCTGCTGGCCGAAGGTGCAGAGGACGCGGGACATTAGAGCGCCGTGCGTCCATTCGGACGCACAAAGGACGCTCTAACTTTTTGAATCTACGCATCAGGCTTCCGAAAATCGATTCCGATTTTCGGGCCGATGCTATAGAACATCTCCGTTTCTCTTCGAGTTACGGAGATGCTCCATCTCTTTGGTTTTACGCAATTCCGAACGCACAACCGCTGCACACTGTTGCTGGAATTGCTCTAAACCCCGCAATCGGCCTTAAGCGTCTTCCGGTCGATCCTTCGGGTCGAACTGGATGATCGTGATCCAGCGGGCGGTGAGCGCCGGCTTCTTTTCGTTCTCGATTTCGATCGAGACGTCATAGGTCGTCATCAGCATGCCGGCGCCCCTGAAGCGGGCATCCGAAAGCACGAAGTGGCCGCGGATGCGGGTGCCGCTTTTGACCGGCGACATGAAGCGGATTTTGTCGAAGCCGTAATTGATGCCCATGGTCTGCTCGCGCACCTTGGGCAAGCAGTTGTAGTTCATCGTCGAAAGCAAAGAGAGCGTCAGGAAACCATGGGCAATGGTGCCACCGAAAGGGCTTTCGGCTGCTGCGCGAACAGGATCGACGTGAATGAACTGATGGTCGCCGGTTGCCCCGGCAAAGGCATCAATCATCTTCTGATCGACGAGTATCCAGTCAGATAATCCTGTTTCCGTGCCAACCAGCTCCCGGACATCCGAGAGCGAAATTTCCGTGACCATGCATTCCTCGTAAAAAGCCGCAGTCGCAAGCCTTATCGCGCATTCATGACGATTGCGACAACGATTCTCGCAGGCCGGTGACGTTGATCAATTTTCCACGAAAAAGGCGACTGAACGCGGTTCCACCATGACACGGGCCGCGACTTTTCGCGTCTCGCTGGGCAGAAGCTGACGCCAGGTTGCTTCGCCGGCTGAGAGAAGGGTGAATAGCTGATGCTGCTCGGAGCGATTGAACAGGACGGCGAGGCGGGTCTGCTTGCGGGAAGAACGATCGTGGGTCGCAAGTATCATGCCGAGGGTGGAGAGCGAGACTGTTTCCCATTCGCCTGTTGTCATCGGTTCACCGGAGAGCGATATCCATTCCACATCACCGTTGCCGGAGAAGAAGGTCAGATCGGAGAATACCGAGAAGCGGCGACGAAGCGTAGCGACGAAGGCGGTATGGGTGATCAGGTCTTCGTCCAGCAGCTTCCAATCGACCCAAGTGATTTCATTGTCCTGGCAATAGGCATTGTTGTTGCCATGCTGCGTGCGTCCGCCTTCATCGCCCGCCGTGAGCATAATGCTGCCGCGACTGGCAAAGAGCGTAGAGATGAGCGCCATGACATCGGCCTTGCGGCGCTCGCGGATCGCGGGATAAGCGGTCTCGCCCTCGACGCCGTTGTTCCACGAATGGTTCTCGTTGTGACCGTCGCGATTGTTCTCGCCGTTCGCCTCATTGTGCTTGCCGCTGTAGGAGACGAGGTCCATGAGCGTGAAGCCGTCATGGGCCGCGAGGAAATTGACGCTGCGGGTCGCTGTTCCGCCATTGGCTGAGAAGATGTTCGACGAGCCTGCCAGCACGGTTGCGAGCGAACCCGTCTTCCAGCCATCGCCGCGCCAATAGCATTTGATGTCATCGCGGGCACGGTCATTCCATTCCAGGAAGGGTGCCGGGAAATTGCCGAGCTGATAGCCGCTTGGGCCGATATCCCAGGGTTCGGCGATCATGATGCGATCGGCGAGCAGATCGTCGGTGAGGATCGCGGCCAGTGTGCCGTTTCGATCGAAGCCATTTGCGGTGCGGCCGAGAACGGGGGCGAGGTCAAAACGGAAGCCGTCAACACCTGCATTGCGGACGAAATGGCGCAGGCTGTCGATGATGAGCTGTTGAACATAGGGATGATCGCAGGCAACCGTATTGCCGGTGCCGGTGTCGTTGACGAGCACGGACGGCCGGTCCGGCACATGACGATAGTAGCTGAGATTGTCGATGCCGCGCAGCGACAGCGTTGCGCCGTAGCGATCGCTCTCGCCTGTATGGTTGAAGACGAGGTCGAGGATGACGGCAATGCCCTCCTCATGCAGTCTCGCCACCGTGTCGCTGAGCTCTGCGATACCGCCCGGCACGATGCGCGGATCGAGTGCCATGAAAGCAACAGGATTGTAGCCCCAGCCGTTCGTAAGTCCGAGCGGCGGCAGATGCCGCTCGTCGATCCAGGCGGTGATCGGCATCAGCTCGACGGCATCGACGCCAATGCGTTTCAGATGAGCGATAACGGAGGGATTGGCAAGAGCGGCGACCGTGCCGCGCTGAGCTTCCGGCACATCCGGATGCAGGACGGTGAAGGGCTTGACCGCCACCTCGTAAATAAAGCCGCCCGGTTTGAAGAGCGGCTTTCGGATTTTGACGGGGGCGTCTTTGGTAACGACCGACTTCGGCATCAGGTGCTGCGTATCCTCGCCGAAAATGCCGAGGCGTGGATCGTAATGGAAGGGCCGGTCTACCGCCCTGGCATAGGGGTCGATCAGCAGTTTCGAAGGGTCGAACCAGAGGCCGTTATCCGGGGCGTAGATGCCGTCCGCGCGGTAACCATAGCGGGCGCCCTCCTTCACTCCGTCGGCGAAAAGACGGAAGACATGGCCGCTATCGCGAGCCATGGAGAGCCTTGCATATTCCTTGCCGTCATCATCGAAAAGGCAGAGATCGATCTGCGCTGCGTGATGCGACCATACAGAAAATTCAACGCCCGTTTCGAAGACGATGGCGCCGCCCTGCGCGGAACTGTTGCCCCCCATATGCCCCCCGGGATCAGGTGATCACGGTCGGCTCGTTGCGGCCCGTGCGCTCACGAATGTTGGCGATGCTTTCAGCGGCCGCGATCAGATCTGCGAGCGCTTCCTGCGTTTCGATATTGTGGCGAGTCGAATCCGGCTCGTAGCGCTCGATATAGACGCGCAGGGTTGCGCCAGACGTGCCGGTGCCGGAAAGACGGAAGACAACGCGGGAGCCGCCCTGGAAGAGGACGCGGATACCCTGATGTTCGCTGACCGACTTGTCGATCGGATCATGATAGGCGAAGTCATCTGCCTTCTCGACAGTCAGATCACCGAATTTCTTGCCGGGCAGGGTGGAAAGCTGGCTGCGCAGATTATCGACAAGGCCGTTTGCAGCATCGCTGTCGACGCCTTCGTAGTCATGGCGGGAATAATAGTTGCGGCCGTAGGTCTGCCAGTGCTGGGTGACGATCTCCTGCACGCTTTCGCCGCGCACGGCCAAAACGTTCAGCCACAGCAATACAGCCCAGAGACCGTCCTTCTCGCGGACATGGCTGGAGCCGGTACCGGCGCTTTCTTCACCGCAGATCGTCGCCATGCCGGCGTCGAGCAGGTTGCCGAAGAATTTCCAGCCGGTCGGGGTCTCGTAGATGCCGATGCCGCGCTTTTCCGCCACACGGTCTGCCGCGCCCGATGTCGGCATGGAGCGGGCAATGCCGGCGAGGCCGCCGGAATAGCCGGGCGCCAGGTTGGCATTGGCAGCGAGGATTGCAAGGCTGTCGGACGGGGTGACGAAGATGCCGCGGCCGATGATGAGATTGCGGTCGCCGTCGCCGTCGGACGCAGCGCCGAAATCAGGGGCGTCCTCACCCATCATCTCGTCATAGAGTTCCTTCGCATGGACGAGGTTCGGGTCGGGGTGATGGCCGCCGAAATCCGGGAGCGGCATGAAATTGCGAACGGAGCCGGAGGGCGCGCCGAGGCGATTTTCGAAGATCTCCTTGGCATAGGGGCCAGTCACGGCGCTCATCGCGTCAAAGGCGATACGGAAGCCAAGGCTGATGAGATTGCGGATCGCGCCGAAATCGAAGAGCTCTTCCATCATTGCGGCATAGTCCTCGACCGGGTCGATGACCGAGAGGATCATACCGCCGGGCAGCTCTTCCTTGCCGATGCGGTCGATATTGACGTCGGCGAAGTCGGCGATCTTGTAGCTTTCGATCACCTTGGAGCGAGCGAAGATCGCGTCCGTGATCTTTTCCGGTGCCGGACCGCCGTTGTTGACATTGTACTTGATGCCGAAGTCTTCTGTCGGGCCGCCTGGGTTGTGGCTCGCCGAGAGAATGATGCCGCCGAAAGCCTTGTACTTGCGGATGATGTGGGAGGCTGCGGGTGTCGAAAGAATGCCGCCCTTGCCCACCATGACCTTGCCGAAGCCATTGGCGGCGGCCATCTTGATCGCCTTCTGGATGACTTCGCGGTTGTAGTAGCGTCCGTCGCCGCCGATGACCAGGCACTTGCCCTGATAGCCTTCCAGCGAATCGAAGATCGACTGGATGAAGTTCTCAGCATAGTTCGGTTGCTGGAAGACGGGAACCTTCTTGCGCAGACCTGAAGTGCCGGGTTTCTGGTCCTGATAGGGCGTGGTGGGAACGGACTTGATCATTTTAGTTCACATGCCTTTCGAGACGAGGCTTGAATACAGGGCAACATAACGTTCGGCGCTCTTCTCCCAAGAGACATCCGACTTCATGCCCTGCTTTTGCAATTGGGTCCAGACTTTTTGATCCGCGTAGAGGTGCATGGCGCGGCGCAGTGCCTGCAGCATGCTTTCTTCGTTTACAGGTGCGAATTGTATGCCTGTCGCCACCTTTGCTGCAAGTGCGGCATGATTGGCATCGATCACGGTATCGTTGAGACCGCCGGTGCGCGCCACGATCGGCACGCAGCCGTAGCGCAGGCCATAGAGCTGGGTGAGGCCGCAGGGTTCGAAGCGCGAGGGGATGATGATCGCGTCACAGCCAGCCTGCATGAGGTGCGACATCGGCTCGTTGTAACCGATAGAAACGCCGATGCGGCCCGGGTTGCGGTTGGCGGCGGCGAGCAGCGCACCTTCGAGGGCTGCCTCGCCGGATCCGAGCACGACGAGCTTGCCGCCGAGTGCGACGATCTTATCTGCGGTACTTGCGACAAGATCCATACCTTTTTGCCAGGTCAGCCGACTGATGACGCAGAAGATCGGCGCATTGTCATGGTCGAGATGGAAGAATTCTTCGATCGACCTGCGGTTCTCGATACGGTTTTTCAGTGTCGTCGGGCCATAATGCGTGTGGACGACCGGATCAGTCGCCGGGTTCCAGATGTCAGCATCGATGCCATTGACGATGCCATGCAGCACGTTGCGGCGGCTGGCGATGACGCCTTCCAGGCCCATGCCGAATTCCGGGGTCAGGATTTCATCGGCATAGGAGGGGCTGACGGTGGTGATAGCCGAGGCAATCTGCAGGCCGCCCTTCAGGAAGCCGACGGTGCCGTAATATTCGATGCTTTCGGTGGCAAAGGCGTGGGGTGGCAGGCGCAGGCCGGGAAAGATATCGGCGCCGAACTGGCCCTGGAAGGCGATGTTGTGGATCGTCAGGATGCTCGGCAGCTCGGGCGTCGGATAATAGCGCATATAGACCGGCACCATGGCGGCCTGCCAGTCATGGGCATGCACGAGATCCGGCCGCCAGCCAGGCAAGAGGCCTGCGGCGATTTCGGCGCCCGCCAGCGAAAGGGCGGCAAAACGGCGCCAGTTGTCCGGGTGATCCTTGCCGGTCGTGTCGAGATAGGGGCCGCCGGGGCGATCGTAATAGGCGGGGGCGTCGAGTACGAGGATATCGAGACCCTGATGCTCCGCCTCAAGCACGCGTGCCGGCTGGCCCAGAAGATCGGAAAATTCCAGCCGGGCGATCGGATTTTGCAAGACCTTCATGACACCGGGATAGCCGGGCATGAGGGTCTTGGTTTCGACGCCGAAGGATTTGAGGGCTATGGGCAAGGCGCCTGCCACATCGGCAAGGCCCCCTGTCTTGATCAAAGGGAAGACTTCGGACGAAACCGAAAGAACTTTCATAAGTCAGATATCCAGCTTGTCGATCATCGGTTGCGTGATCAGGCAAATGCCGCTTTCCGTCCGTCGGAAGCGCCGTGCATCGAGTTCTGGATCCTCACCGACGACGAGACCTTCCGGAATGACGACACCGTGGTCGATCACAACGTCTTTAAGCTGTGCGCGCCGGCCGATCTTCACGTTGGGCAGAATGACCGCTCCCTCCAGCTTGGAATAGGAATTGGCCCGCACACCTGTGAAGAGAAGGCTCCGGTTGAGGCTTGCGCCTGAAATGATGCAGTCGCCGGCAACGACGGACGACGTTGCCGAACCGCGGCGGTCTTCGTCGTCATGGACGAACTTCGCCGGTGGCGTGATTTCGGCATAGGTCCAGATCGGCCAGGACTTGTCGTAGATGTCGAGGGCCGGAACGATCGCCGTCAGGTCGATATTGGCCTGCCAATAGGCGTCGATCGTCCCGACGTCGCGCCAGTAGGGCTCGTGTTCGAAATCCGAGCGGACGCAGGACTTGGCGAAGCGGTGGGCGACCGCCTTACCATGCTCGACGATATAGGGAATGATATCCTTGCCGAAGTCGCGGCTCGATGTTGGATCGGCGGCATCGCGGCGCAGCGCCTCAAGGAGGAACTTCGTGCGGAAGACATAGATGCCCATGGAGGCGAGAGCGAAATCCGGCTTATCCGGAATGCCTGGAGGATCGGCCGGCTTTTCGATGAAGGCGAAGATCTCGTCTTTGTCGTTGACATGCATGACGCCGAAACCGACCGCTTCCATACGCGGTACTTCCAGGCAGCCGATCGTCACGTCGGCACCGGAATCGACATGCTGCTGGAGCATGTATTCGTAGTCCATCTTGTACACATGGTCGCCGGCGAGGATGACCATGTATTCGACGCCGTAATCCTCGATGATATCGATGTTCTGATAGACGGCATCGGCAGTGCCTTCATACCACTGCGTTTCGGAAACGCGTTGCGATGCCGGCAGAATGTCGAAGCTTTCGTTGCGTTCCGGACGGAAGAAGTTCCAGCCGCGCTGCATGTGGCGGATCAGCGAATGCGCCTTGTATTGCGTGGCGACGCCGATGCGGCGGATGCCGGAATTCAAGGCATTGGACAATGCGAAATCGATGATGCGCGCCTTGCCGCCGAAATAGACGGCCGGTTTGGCACGCCGGTCAGTCAGCTCCTTGAGGCGGCTTCCCCTGCCGCCGGCGAGAACATAGGCCATTGCATCGCGGGCAAGTGGCTGAATGCGTCTTTCTACCATTTTCTCCTCCCACCAGTCACTAATTCTCGGGTTCAAGCATGATCGTCGCCAGCGGCGGCAGGGTTATCGAGCAGCTTATCTCGCCGCCGGCATCGACGGCCTGCACGCGCCCGCCATTGCCCTTGCCGCTGCCGCCATATATGTCGGCATCGGTATTGAGGATTTCCCGCCAGCGCCCCGGCGAGGGCAGCCGGATCGAGTAATTCTCGCGATAGACAGGCGTGAAGTTCGTGATGACGGCAACCGGCTTCTGGCCGGGCGCCTTGCGCAGCCAGGCGAAGACCGAGTTCTCGTAATCATCTGCGATCAGCCATTCGAAGCCGTCGCCTTCGCAGTCGCGTGCATGGAGTGCTGCCTTGCTGCGGTAGGTGAAGTTGAGGTCGCGCACCAGGCGGCGCATGCCCTCATGCATGCGATATTGAAGCAGATTCCAGTCGAGCGACTTGTTTTCGCTCCATTCGGCCCATTGGGCAAATTCCTGCCCCATGAACAGCAGCTTCTTGCCGGGATAGCCCCACATGAAGGCGTAATAGGCACGCAGATTGGCGAATTTCTGCCAATCATCGCCCGGCATTTTGGCAATCAGCGAACCCTTGCCGTGCACGACTTCGTCATGGGACAGCGGCAGGACGAAATTTTCCGAATAGGCGTAGAGCAACCCGAAGGTCAGTTCGTTATGGTGATGCTTGCGGTGCACAGGCTCGCGGCTCATGTAGCTCAGCGTGTCGTGCATGAAGCCCATGTTCCACTTGAAACCGAAGCCGAGGCCGCCCTCGTGGACCGGCTGGGAAACTTTCGGCCAGGATGTCGATTCCTCGGCGATGGTCATGACGCCGGGATGTTCGCCGTAGATGCGGGTGTTGAGGTTCTGCAGGAAGCGGACGGCTTCCAGGTTTTCATTGCCGCCATACTCGTTCGGGATCCATTCGCCGTGCTTGCGCGAATAGTCGAGATAGAGCATCGAGGCGACGGCATCGACGCGCAACCCGTCGAGATGGAATTTCTCGGCCCAGTAGAGCGCGTTGTTGACGAGGTAGGATACGACTTCGGTGCGGCCAAAGTTGTAAATCGCCGTATTCCAGTCCGGGTGGAAGCCCTTTCGCGGGTCGGCGTGCTCGTAAAGCGCGGTACCGTCGAACCAGCCAAGGCCGTGCTCGTCGGTCGGAAAATGCGCCGGCACCCAGTCGAGAATGACGCCGATGCCGACCTTGTGGCAGCCGTTGACGAAACGGGCAAAACCCTCCGGCTCGCCGAAGCGGGCGGTCGGGGCGTAAAGGCCGGTCGTCTGGTAACCCCAGGAGGGATCATAGGGGTGCTCGGTGATCGGCAGGAATTCGATATGGGTGAAGCCCATGTCGACGCAATAGGGGATGAGGCTCGAGGCAAGCTCATCCCAGGACAGCATGGAGCCGTCCTGCCGGCGCTGCCAGGAGCCTGCATGAACCTCATAGATACTGATCGGCTGCCGGCGCTGGTCCGTTTCGCGCCAGTGTTTCAGATGCGGCTCGTCCTGCCAGTCCTGTATAAGCTCGGCTGCGGTCACGGAGGCCGTCTTTGGGCGCAGTTCGCTGCGGCGGGCAAAGGGATCAGCCTTCAACGGCAGCAGAACGCCGTCATGACCGCGGATTTCGAATTTATAGGGAACACCGAGCGGCACGTCGGGAGCGAAGATTTCCCAGATCCCGCTGCCGGAACGGAAGCGCATGACATGACGCCGTCCGTCCCAGTTGTTGAAATCGCCGACGACGGAAACACGCTGGGCATTCGGTGCCCAGACGGCAAAATGGATGCCGGTCGCGCCTTCATGCTTGATGCGGTGTGCGCCCATCTTGTCGAAAAGCCGCAGATGCGAACCCTGCCGGGCGTAGTAATCGTCCATCGGGCCGAGTACGGGGCCGAAGCTGTATGGGTCCGTCACTGCCCATTCGGCGTCGGCGCGCCGGGCGCGATAGCGCACTGGCTGGAATTTTGTGACGGAGACCTGGCCGCCGAAAATACCGTCAGGATGGAGCTGGTGGAGATCGCCGATCGGCGTTCCATCCAGCGTCATTGCCGTGACAGCTTCGGCGCCCGGAAGGAAACACCTTGTGATGAAGCCCTCGCCAGCCTGGTGCACGCCCAGGATGGCAAAGGGATTGTCATGCGAGCCACTGAGGATTGCCGCTATTTCGTCAGCCGAAATTTCCCAGGGAAGCTTCACTTCAGGGTCGGCTTTCGGCGGCTTCATCAAGCTCTCCAGATCTCGTCGGCATACTGTCGGATCGTGCGGTCGGAAGAGAACCAGCCCATCCGCGCCGTATTATTGATCGTCTTCTCATACCAGGAGGACTGGTTGGTCCAGATCTGATCGACCTCACGCTGGGCGGCGGCATAGGCATCGAAATCGCCGGCGACCATGAACCAGTCGTGAGAGTAGATGCCGTCGATAAGGCCGGTGTAGCGGTTGCGATCGTCAGGAGAGAAGACACCCGAGCTAATGGCGGCCAGCGCCTGCGACAGCTCCCGCGAACCCTCGATGATCGCACGTGGATTATGGCCCTCGCTGCGGATCTTGGCGACTTCATCGGCCTGGAGGCCGAAGATGACGATATTGTCTTCGCCGACATTGTCGCGCATCTCGACATTGGCGCCGTCGAGCGTACCGATCGTCAGTGCGCCATTCAGGCCGAACTTCATGTTGCCGGTACCCGACGCTTCCATGCCCGCCGTCGAGATCTGCTCGGACAGGTCGGCAGCCGGAACCATGACTTCCGCAAGCGAGACATTGTAGTTCGGCACGAAGACGACCTTCAGCAGGCCGCGGACCGATGGGTCGTTATTGATGGTGCGGGCAACGTCGTTGATGAGCTTGATGATGAGCTTGGCATTGTAGTAGCTCGGCGCCGCCTTGCCGGCGAAGAGCTTGACGCGCGGCACCCAGTCCAGCTCGGGATGCGAGCGGATCTGATCGTAAAGTGCCACGGCTTCGATGATGTTCAGGAGCTGGCGCTTGTATTCGTGGATGCGCTTGATCTGGATGTCGAACATGGCCGACGGATCGAGCTTCACGCCCATGCGGCTGGCGACGAGATTGGAAAGCGCCACTTTGTTCGTGCGCTTCACAGCAGCGAATTTCTGCTGGAAGCTCGGGTCGGTGGCGAACTTGTCGAGCGCTCGCAGCTTCTCGGCGTCGTCAAGGAATTCATCGCCGATCGCCTCGCGCACCAGGCTGGTGAGGCCGGGATTGCACTGCTGCAGCCAGCGGCGCGGCGTGATGCCGTTGGTTTTGTTATTGATGCGGTCGGGATAGAGCTTGTGCAGGTCGGCGAAGACCGTGACCTTCATGAGATCCGTATGCAACGCAGAGACGCCATTGATCGAGTGCGAGCCGACAAAGGCGAGGTTGCCCATTCGCACGCGGCGCTCGCCGCTTTCATCGATCAGCGAGATCGAACGGATTTCCGTGTCGGAGAAATTGCGGGTCTTGCGCGCCTCGATTAGGATCTTGGCATTGATCGCATAGATGATCTGCATATGGCGCGGCAACAGGCGCTCGAACAGCGGAACCGGCCAGCTTTCCAGCGCTTCGGGAAGAAGCGTGTGGTTTGTGTAGGAGAAGGTACGACGGGTGATATCCCAGGCCTGCTCGAAATCCATGCCGTGCACATCGCAGAGCAGGCGCGTGAGTTCGGCGACGGAAACGGCCGGGTGCGTGTCGTTGAGCTGGATCGCCACCTTGTCCGGCAGGGAGGTGAAATCGTCATACTGCTGCAGATGACGGCGCAGGATGTCCTGCAGCGAGGCGGACGAGAAGAAATATTCCTGGCGCAGGCGCAGTTCCTGGCCGGCAGGCGTTGCATCCGCCGGATAGAGAACGCGCGTCAGGCTTTCAGCCCTGTTGCTCTCGCGCAGCGCGCCGATATGGTCGCCGGCATTGAAGGCGTCGAGCAGGATCGGGTCGATCGGCTGGGCCGACCACAGGCGAAGCGTATTGACGCGCTTGCCGCGCCAGCCGACGACAGGTGTGTCGAAGGCGGCGGCGATGACGCGCTCGGCCGGCTTCCAGACGTAACGCGGCTGCTCGTCATGGCTGTTGATGACCTCGATCGAGCCGCCAAAGCCGATTTCATAGGCGCTCTCGCGGCGTTCGAATTCCCAAGGGTTACCATGGGCGAGCCAGTTTTCCGGCAGTTCGACCTGCCAGCCATCTGCCATCTGCTGACGGAAGAGACCGTGGACATAGCGGATGCCATAGCCGTAGGCCGGCACGTCGACGGTTGCCATCGATTCCATGAAGCAGGCGGCAAGACGGCCGAGACCGCCGTTGCCGAGCGCGGCATCCGGTTCGAGGCCGGCAATGACGTTGATATCGACGCCGAGCGAAGCGAGCGCATCGCTTACCTCTTCCATGAGGTTGAGGTTGGACACGGCATCGCGCATCAGGCGGCCGATCAGGAATTCGAGAGACATGTAATAGACGCGCTTGGCGCCTGTTTCATAGGCCTTGCGGGTGGATTCCATCCACTTGTCGATGATGCGGTCACGCACCACGAGAATGGTTGCCGTCAGCCAGTCATGCGGCTTGGCAACCTTGGCATCCTTGCCAATACGATAGGTCAGACGCTCGATGATTTCCTCAGCGAGGATTTCTGGTCGGGAACTGCGCGGAGCTGGTGAGGGGATGATCGGCTTCGAAACAGTATTCATGTCAGGTCTCGCCAATTTTGATTTGGTTACAGTATCTTACGCCTGATTCAATCGATTTGTCACTTGCACGGACAGGGCAGTTTATGCACCGTTATCACGCACTTGCAACAAGGGAATTGGGCAAACGAAAAATTTGCGGAACCTTCATATTCGAGGGGCTTAAGGGACTTGATTTCAATCGATTTTCCCGATCTGATGGGCCGAATAAAGCTTAAACGAAAAGCCGCCCCGGTTTGTTCCGGAGCGGCTTTTTGCTGCGGCTGTTCGTCGATACCGATTGTCAGTTCGTCAGGCGCGTCATCTGTGCCGAGGCCTTCGCTCCGATCGCCTTGAACGCCGCAAGGAGGTCTTCCATTTTTTCTGCCTGGAAATAATGGGCGTCATCAGAGGCGCAATAATGCAGCAGTGCCTGTCCGCCCTCAGGCGCCATGAAGGCGATAGTGTAGATCTCGATACCCTTGGATTTGGCGTTGTCGCATGTTGTTTTTGTCGAGGTATCGTAAGAGCGGCCGCCCCACTTGTCGTCGTTGTTATCACCATCCGTCATAAAGACGATGTATTTCTTGGGTGCCTGCCCGGTCTTCTGCTGGTGAAGGGCGTCTTCGGCATCGTTCCCCGCAGCGTTCTTAGCAGTCAATGACGTGTAGGCCGTGTTCATCGCGCCGCTTGAATTCGTGCCGCCCCCGGCCTGAAGCGCGTTGACATAGCTGGTGACACCAGCGGTTCCCCAAGCGAGCTTGCTCGGCGTGTATTCAACCAGATCGTAAGATACAGCGCCGGTGCGCGCGTATTCCGCATTGGGATCGGCGCTGTTGAGCTGGCCGAAGAGATTGCCGGCGGCGATCTTTAGAGCCTCTATCTTCGTGTAATAGCGCGCACGAGTGCCAGTGCAGGTGTCGTAGACCCACTTGTTGTTCTTGTTGTAGTGGCCGTTGCAGTTATACGTGTATGTTTCCGTCGGGTTATCCACATTGACGGTCGCTGTAGCCTCTCCCATCGATCCCGATTTATCGAGCGCAAGAAACATGGAGATGGAGCCCTGGGTCTGTGAATGGCCGCTGACCGTTGTGCCCGACGTCGAAAGATGCTGCGTCGTGAAGCCGACTGCTCGCATGAGCGGATTGACCGCGAGATCGTAACTCGGTGAAACCGTTACCTGGTAGGACGTAGATTTACCCGATATCGTTGTTTGGACATCGACATCTGTCGCGTTCTTGATATCCACACCACTTTGCAAGTAATTCGCCATTTGTCCGGCGACGAAATTCTGCGCGAAGGCTTCGGCTTCCGAGGTTTGGATCGTGCCATTTGCCAGCGCGGTCGCTGTTGCGAGCGCGGCCGAGTCGGCTGCCTCCTGCAACTGCTGCTTTGAGAGCAACATATCGCTGACCTGGATCGCCAGGCCTGCTGCGCCGACGAGCACAGGAAGCAGGATGGCGGTCATAATGCCAAAATTACCGCCGCGGTCGCGCCGCAGCCGATCAAAAAGCGAATGCAGGGTGTTCATCATGTCCACCGGTTCAAAGGAGCCCTATGCAGGCTACTGATGGACCAGATGACTTTAATGGGCGCTAAAGCCAGTATCTAAAATTGTGGGCAAACCGTGGTTTTTTCCTATTTCGGGATTATTTCAGCGGAATTACATCTACCGCCTGCACGGAACGCTGGCTGCCATAGCTCTTGAGTACGCCGATAACGGGAGCGACGTCGGCATAGTCGCGGCCATAGGCGACGACGATATGGTCGGTGCCGGCGGGGATGTTGTTGGTGGGGTCGAGCTCGATCCAGCCGGCCGTCCCGCCGCACCAGACGCGCACCCAGGCATGCATGGCATCGGCCCCCTCCAGCCGTTCCTTGCCCGGCGGCGGGATGGTGCGCAGGAAGCCGGAAACGTAGCCGGCGGGAATGCCGAGGCTGCGCAATGCAAGGATCATGATATGAGTGAAATCCTGGCAGACTCCGCGCTTCAGCTTGAAGGCTTCAAGCGGCGTCGTGTCGACGGTCGTCGCTTCCGGGTCGTAGGTGAAATCCTTGTTGATGCGGGCACAAAGCGCATAGGCGATCTGCATGACGGTCAGCGACGACTGGACGCAGGTCTTTGCATATTCGCTGATCGCCTTGGTTTCCGTCAGGCGCGGGCTGTCGCCAAGGAAATGGTGGGGAGATTCCGGATCGAGCGACCAGATGCCGGCGACTTCCTCCGGCAGGTCGGCCAGCAGCGGCGAGAAGTCCGCCGATATGGCCTGGCTGTCGACCTGCACGCGGGCCTGCATGCGGATATCGAGCGTTTCATGCGGCGAGCGCAGCAGGAAGGATGTGGCCGGATGCTCGAAGAAATCGACGAAATGAGACTGTTCGTCCGGCTGTGGCGAAATGCTGATCGAGCCGGCGACAAGGCGTTGGCGGTTCGGCAGCGAGAGCGGCATCAGGCGCATGATATGGCGGGCGCCGGATGCCGGCGTGTCGTAGGCATAGCCCATATGCAGAGTGAGATCGTAGAGCACGGCCGTCATCCGAGATAGGTCTGCGCCAGAAGGTCGGAGAGGTGTTCCAGCTCGCGCTCCAGCCGATGATAGACATCACCGTTCATGGCTTCCGGCGTCATGACGGGGAGGCCGGAATGCAGGCGCATCGCCTCACGGTAGAAGGGCGACATCTGGCCATTGATGAAGGCGTTTGGAAGCTGCTCGACTTCGCGATGGATCTCGTTCATCTGGAAGAGGATCGAGCGCGGGTTGAGCGGATCGAGCGCCAGGAGGTCGGTCACCGTCAGCCGCGCGGTGTTCACATTGTAGCGGCGGCGGTGGGTCATGACGCTGTCGCCGATTTCAAGCAGCATATCGAGCGCGCCATCGGGCGCTTCCGGGCCGGACATGTGGCCGAGAAGACGCGTCATGTGCAGCCCGCGCTCGATGTATCGGCCGAGCGAGAGGAAGCGCCAGCCGGTGAAGCGGTACATGTTTTCGTGCACGAGACCGGCGAAGCCCGCAAGCTTTCGCAGCAGGATGGTCATCGCATGGCTGGCGTCGTCGCCTGAAGTAATCGTCGTATGGAAACGGCGGGCGGTCTTGGCGAGATCGTTCAGGGCGAGCCACCCGTCGGGCGAGAAGCGGTCGCGGATATTGCTCGCTGAATAGACGGCGCTGTCGATATTGCGCAGCAGCGATTCCGGCACCGGTTCGGCCGTGTCGATATCGACCGCGGCCAGATATTCGGTGACGTCTGCCAGCAGCGGCTGGTTCGGGTCGGCGGCCTCGGCGTAGCGCGCATGCCAGGCGCGCAGGATGCGCAGCGCCCCTTCGGCGCGCTCGATATAACGGCCCAGCCAGAAGAGGTTATCGGCCGCGCGGCTCGGCAGGCTGCCCGGCATGTTGCGGGTGAAGCTGCCTTCGGCGGGCAGGAGAGTGTGGCGCTCGACCGGCTTGTCGCTGACGATCCAGACGTCGGCCGCCGCGCCACCGGATTGCATGGCGATGGCGGCGGCATCGTCTCCCGAGCCGATACGGGCAAAGCCGCCGGGCATGATCTGCCAGCCATTGGTGGTGCGCGCGGCGAAGACGCGCAGCGACATTGGTCGCGGGGTCAGCTTGCCGTTGACCCAGGCGGGCGTTGTGGAGAGGGTGACGACTTCCTGACCGACGAGCTTTGCACCGTCGCTCGCCAACCAGCCCGAAATCGAATCCTTGGCCGTGGCGCGAAGCGATGAGCCGAGAACGGATTCGCCGCCGTCATCGAAGAAGGGTGCGCGGGAATAGGCCGGGCCGATCACCATCTTCTCGATATTGGCAGCAACATGGTCGCGCTCATCCTTTTGGCCGCACCACCATGTGGCAATGGACGGCAGGCGCAGATCTTCGCCCAGCAGCTGGCGACAGACGGCGGGCATGAAGGCGAGCAGGGCGCGTGTCTCAAGAACGCCGGTGCCGAGCGCATTGACGATGGTGACGGTTTCGGCGCGCAGGGCCTCCACAAGGCCGGGCGTGCCGATATGCGAGTTCTGGTTCAATTCCAGCGGATCGGCATAGGCGGAATCGAGACGACGCCAGAGTACGCCGATCGGCTTCAGGCCGGCGACAGTACGCACCATGACGCGGCCGTTGACGACGGTCAGATCCTCGCCTTCGAGCAGCATGAAACCGAGGTAGCGAGCAATATAGGCATGCTCGTAGTAGGTTTCGTTGGCCGGGCCGGGGGTCAGGACCGCGATGCGGTCGTCGCCCGAATGTTTCATCGTCTGCAGCGCGTCTCGGAAGGCACCGAAGAAAGAGGCGAGGCGGTGAACCGGCGTTTCGGCATAGACGTCGGAAAAGGATCGGGTGGTCGCCACGCGGTTTTCGAGTGCGAATCCCGCGCCCGAGGGAGCTTGCGTGCGGTCGGCGAGCACCCACCAGTTGCCATCGGGTCCGCGGCCGATCTCGAAAGCGCAGAAATGCAGATAGTGCCCGGTTGCCGGCTTCACGCCGACCAGAGGCCGCTGGAATTCAGGGTTAGCAGCGATGAGGGCTGGGGGAACAATGCCCTCCTCAACAAGCCTGTTGTCGCCATAGATATCGGCGACCATCGCTTCGAGCAGATCGGCGCGCTGCACGAGGCCTGCCGAAAGCACCTGCCATTCGCGCTCATCGATCAGCACCGGGATGTGGGAGAGCGGCCAGGCGCGCTCGCCGCTGCCCTTGGCGCCGTAAGCCCGATAGAAGACGCCGGCATCGCGCAGGTAGCGGTCGGCGCGGGCGAAGCGCTCGGTCAGATCCTTTTCCGGCATAACGTTCAGATGGGAGAGGAAACGCTGCCAGACAGGGCGGATGGCACCGTTGTTGTCCACCATCTCGTCGGCAATGCCAGGTAGAGGAGCATAGTCGAAGACCGCATCCGCGCCGGCGCGTTCTTCGATCTCGTTCCTCAATTCCAGTGCAGGCTTCTTGCCCATCAGACCCAATTTCTTCAAATTCCAGCGGGCCGCCTCAGATCCAGCGTGAGCGGGAATTCAGGCGAAACCGTTTCGGCGCGCGGAATATAACCACCCGCCGTATGTCCCCACGGTTCGAAACGGGCAAGCCGTCGTGCTTCCGCCTCGTTGCCGTTGACCGGGAAGGTTTCATAATTCCGACCACCCGGATGGGCAACGTGATAGATGCAGCCGCCGATCGAACGTTTCGACCATGTATCATAAATATCAAAAGTCAAAGGCGTATTCACCGGCAGTACAGGGTGCAGGCCGGAAGCCGGCTGCCAGGCCTTGAAGCGTACGCCGGCGACGGACACCCCGGACATACCGGTCGGTGTCAACGGCAGGATTCGGCCGTTGCAGGTGACGGTGTAGCGCGAGGCGTTGTTCGTTTCGAGCCGAACCTGAAGGCGCTCGACGGAGCTGTCGACGTAGCGGACGGTGCCGCCCGGCGCGCCTTCCTCGCCCATGACGTGCCAGGGCTCCAGCGCCTGGCGCAATTCCAGCCTCGAGCCCTCGTATTCGACCTCGCCGCAGAAGGGGAAGCGGAATTCAAGCTGCGCTTTGAACCATTCGGGGCTGAGGTCGAAGCCGTTTTCGCGCAAGTCCGCGAGCACGTCGAGGAAATCGGTCCAGACGAAATGCGGCAGCATGAAACGGTCGTGCAGGGTCGTACCCCAACGGACGAACTTGCCGTCGACGGGGTTCGTCCAAAAGCGGGCGATCAGCGCGCGCACCAGCAATTGCTGGGCAAGCGACATACGTGCGTTCGGCGGCATCTCAAAGCCACGGAACTCGATGAGGCCGAGCCGTCCAGTCGGGCCATCCGGCGAGAACAGCTTGTCGATGCAGATCTCGGCACGGTGGGTGTTGCCGGTGACATCGGTCAAAAGATTTCGGAACAGCCGGTCGACAAGCCAGGGCAGCGGCAGTTGACCGCGACCCGGCGCTCCGACCTGCGCCATGGCGATCTCCAGCTCATAGAGACTGTCGTGGCGGGCCTCGTCAATGCGCGGCGCCTGGCTGGTCGGACCGATGAACATGCCGGAAAACAGGTAGGAGAGCGAGGGATGGCGCTGCCAGTGGAGAATGACGCTCTTCAGCAGGTCCGGGCGGCGCAGGAAGGGGCTGTTGTTTGGATTGGCGGCGCCGACGACGACGTGGTTGCCGCCGCCGGTGCCGGTGTGGCGACCATCGATCATGAACTTGTCGGCGCCGAGCCGGGTGGCCCGCGCTTCCTCGTAGATCGCCGTGGTGATGTCGACGCAATCCTGCCAGTTGGAAGCCGGGTGGATGTTGACTTCGATGACGCCCGGATCGGGGGCGACACGGATGACGTTGATACGCTCGTCCTGCGGCGGCGGGTAGCCTTCGATGTGAACGGGAAGCTTGAGTTCGGCAGCGGCGTTTTCGGCAGCCGCGATCAGCTCCAGATAATCCTCGATGCGCTCGACTGGCGGCATGAAGACGCAGAGTCGGCCTTCGCGCGGTTCGACCGACAAGGCAGTGCGGACGGCGCCGCCTATGTCGCCAAGGGTTTGTTCGACACGGACGGCGTGGCTTTCGTCCGTCTGGAACGATGCCTCCGGCATGGCGCGGCCGGCGGGTACGAAGACGTCAGGCAACGGCGGGCGCGGTATCGACGGATCTGCGGGGTGGATATAAGGGTAGCGCGCCGGCGGGACATAGGGCAGCGTGCCGAGCGGCAGGCGATAGCCGATCGGGCTGTCACCCGGTACAAGAAAGATCTTTCCGCGGCGCGTGCGCCATTTTTCGCTGACCCAGGTCCGGTTTGCGGCGGCCCTGGCATTCCATACCTGAACGGGAAGGACATAACCCGTCGGCACGGTGAGGCCGCGGGCGAAGACGCGGGCAATGCGGTTGCGCTCTTCGGGGTCCTTCAGCTTCGAATTCGACGGATCGACGTTTTCGGGAAGGCTGCCTTCCTTGATGATCCAGTCTGCAGGATCCTCATAAGCCGGCTGCACCATATTGGGCTTGATTGCCAGTTCCCTGGCAATCACCGTCAGGAGCTTTTCCGCATCCTCGGCCTTGACGCCGGTATCCTTGCCTTCAGCGGCGATCAGATCGAGGTTCTGCCAGACCGGTTTGCCGTCGCGGCGCCAGTAGAGAGAGAAGGTCCAGCGCGGCAGGCTTTCGCCGGGATACCATTTACCCTGGCCGTAATGCAGGAAGCCGCCGGGAGCGAAGCGCCCCTGCAGCCTGCGGATCAAGTTGTCGGCCTTTTCGCGCTTGGTCGGTCCGACTGCCGCGGTGTTCCATTCCTCGGATTGAAAATCGTCGATGGAGACGAAAGTCGGCTCGCCGCCCATCGTCAGGCGCACATCCTCGGCTTCGAGAACGCGGTCGACCTTCTCGCCGAGCTGGTTGAGCTCGTCCCAGCTCTCATCAGAGAAGGGTTTGGTGATGCGCGGATGCTCGGCGACGCGGGAAACCTTCATGTCGAAGGCGAATTCGGTTTCGGCCTCGCCGAAATAACCGCCGGAGATCGGGGCGGCATTGCTGTAATGCGGTGTGGCGGCGAGCGGAATATGGCTTTCGCCGGTTAGAAGTCCGGAGGTCGGATCGAGACCGACCCAGCCGGCGCCGGGCAGATAGACCTCCGCCCAGGCATGCAGATCAGTGAAATCGACCTCGGTACCTGACGGGCCGTCGAGGGCCTTCAGGTCCGGCGCCAACTGGATGAGGTAGCCGGAGACGAAGCGGGCGGCGAGCCCGAGATGACGCAGAATCTGCACAAGCAGCCAGCTGGTGTCGCGGCAGGAGCCCTTGGCGGTTTCCAGCGTCTCCTCCGGCGTCTGGACGCCGGCTTCCATACGGATGACATAACCGATCTGCCGCTGCAGACGGGCATTGAGACCGACGATCATGTCCACCGTCGGCTGATCGGGCGACCAGTCGAGCGTCGGCAGCAGTGCCTTCAGGCGCGGACCGGCCGGCTCCGGCATCATGTAGATCGAGAGATCTTCACGGAGCGATTCCGGGTAGTTGAAGGGCCACTTCGTCGCTTCTTCTTCGACGAAGAAGTCGAAGGGATTGTAGACCGTCATGTCGGCGACGAGATCGACCTCGATCTTGAATTCGGTGACCGGGTCGGGAAACACGAAGCGGGCGAGATAATTGCCGTATGGGTCCTGCTGCAGGTTCACGAAATGGTTCGACGGCGTGACCTTCAGAGAATGACTCAAGACCCGCGTTTTCGAATGCGAAGCCGGCTTCAGGCGGATGATCTGCGGGCCGAGGCGGACCGGTTTGTCATATTGATAATGGGTCAGATGATAGATGCTGGCTTTGATCGACATATTGCTCTTTTGTCCGCGGGCCGTTGATCGGCTTAGCTGTTCCCGAAGCCAGTGTGTGCAATGCAGCGAAAGAATGCAAGGCGGAAAGGTAGCGTTGTAATGGCGTTCAAGCAGCCCTGTTGAACGTCACTGACGCCTTGAGGCCCTTGCCGCCGCGGCCCGGTATAAGCACCAGTCTCGCGTTGAAAAGATGGGCAATTTCCTCGACGATCGGCAGGCCGAGGCCGGCGCCTGGGGCACCTGAATCATTGCCGCGGGAGAAACGCTTTCTGACGGCCTCCAGCTTTTCGGGCGGAATGCCCGGACCGTTGTCCTCGACTTCCAGCCGCACCGTTTCGGCATCTTCAAGAATACGCACAGTCACTTCCGCGCCCTTACCGGCATAGGCGATCGCATTGCCGGCGAGATTACGCAGCAATTCGCCGATCAGCAGCGGTTCGGCGCGGATCATCGCCGGGCCTTCACCCTCGAAGCCGAGATCGATGCCTGCTTCAGCAGCCCGTGGGATCTGCTCACCGGTGATCTCCTGGGCGATAGCGGTGAGATCCATTGCCGAGGCGGTCAGCGCTTCCTTGGCGGTCGCGGCGTCGATCTTGGCCATCAGCAGAAGCTGGGCAAGGATGCGCTCGGCATGGGCCACGGCCTGATCGCCCTTGAGTGCGGCGTGCTGCGCTTCATCCAGGGAGCCTGCACGGGCCGAAAGGGCAAGTTGTGTGCGGATGATCGTCAGAGGCGTGCGGAGCTGATGGCTGGCGTTGCCGGTGAAATTGCGCAGCGCATCGAGGGCCGATTGCAGGCGCACCATGAAGGAGTTGACGGTATCGACGAGCGGCTGCACCTCGCTCGGCACGGATTGTTCGATCGGATGCAGATCGTCGGGGTTGCGTTCGCCGATGGCATCGCCGAGCTTGTAGAGCGGTCGCAGCGCGACCGTGACCGAAATCCAGACGATGACGGCTGCACCGGCAATCATCACCGCGAGGCGCAATGCCGAACGGACGAGAATCGCCTGCGCGAGTTGACGGCGGGCAATGGTGGTTTCGGCGACGGTGACAACGAAAGGTACGGAGCGGATGCCAGTCGAGGCGGAGCGCCCCAAGGTCGCGACGCGGATCGGCTCGCCGCGGAAGACGTCGTCGGCGAAGGCAGCCGTATTGCCCTGTGTTTCCTTCAATATTGGAAGCGCCTGATAGCCGGTGATGAATGTTCCGGGTGGGCCATCGACCCGATAAAAGACGCGGTCCTGTGCTGCCGAGGTCAGCATTTCCAGCGCGACATAGGGAATGTCCACCTCGAGCGTGCCGTCTTCGGCAACGACGACACGTTCGGCAATGGCCAGCGCCGAACCGGCCAACACGCGGTCGGAAACAATGTTCGAGGTCTGGATAGCTTCGCGCCAGGTGTCGGCAAGCGCCAGCGTGCCGATAACGGCGGTCGAGACAAGCAGCCAGAAAAGCAGTCGGCGCCGGAGCGAATAGGCAGCCGTCATGAGGCCTCGGGCAACTTGTCGAGATAATAGCCGATGCCGCGGGCAGTCTTGACCGTCAGGCCATGCGGCGAAAGCCTTTTTCTCAGGCGGCTGACATATTGCTCGATGGCATTGGTTGAAATGTCGTCGTCGAAAGCGGTCAGTGATTGCATGATCGCTTCCTTGGCGACGACCTTGCCGGCGCGCATGAAGAGGATTTCCAGGAGGCCAAGTTCGCGGGCAGGGATATCGAGCGGTGTGGCGCCGGCAGAAAAGGCGCGGGAATTCAGGTCGAGCGAGATCGATCCGAAGCTGACTGTCGAGGAATGCAGTCCCGCCTGACGACGCAACAACACGCGGACACGTGCCTCGAATTCGGCGATGTCGAAGGGCTTGATGAGGTAGTCATCGGCACCGAGATCCAGGCCCTTCACACGTTCTTCCGGCGAGCCGCGGGCCGTCAGGATGAGCACGGCAGCCCGGTTGCCGCGGGCGCGCATGGCGCGCAATACATCGAGCCCGTCCATCTCCGGCAGGTTCAGGTCGAGTATGACGAGATCGAAATTTTCTGCCGCGATGACGGCATTGGCCGAGGCGCCGTCGTGGACAACATCCACCGCATGGCCCGTGCCGCGCAAGATCGCCGACAGGCCGTCGGCCAGTGCGATATTGTCTTCGGTGAGCAGGATGCGCAACGGATGTTTCCCTCGATTTTTCAGGGAGTTTATCAGGGATGGCATCCGGATGTCACAGCGATTCTGGGACTTGGTGAACGCGCTCGCGGAAAGCCCCGAGGATATTGATGCCGCGCGCCAGCTTAGCCGCATGTTCCGGCAATGGCTTTACGACAATTGCCCGGCCGGGCGGCCAGTGATCGATCTCTATTACAATCCTGCACGGTTCGAGGCAGCCTGGGTTTTCGCGAGCGAGACGCCTATTACGAGATCCCTGATGTTCTTCGAGCGCGAGCTTTGAGGTCTGGCGGCAGCGACTATTGGAGGCCGACCCTTGTCTGGCTTGTGCGGCTCGGGCATTCTTGCGCGATGAGGAGCCTTTTCATTCTGTTCTTGTGCCTGGTGCCCGGTCTTGCCGCCGCGGATCAGGTCTTCTACCCGGCGAAATCAGGCAATGCCGATGCGCCGGTGCTGACGGTCTATTCGTCACTTGACGAACCGCTCGCGCAGCCGATGATCCGCGGCTTTCAGGAGGCCAATCCGGATGTGGCGGTCAAATATGAGGACATGCTGACGGGGGACATCTACGACCGGATCGTCAGGGAGACGGATGCCGGCCACAAGACGGCGGACTTCGCCTTCTCCTCTGCGATGGACCTGCAGGTGAAGCTTTCGAACGACGGCTATGCGCAGGTGAGCAATCTGCCGATGAGCGGCCAGTGGCCGAAATGGGCGAACTGGCGCAATACGGCCTATGCACTGACATTCGAACCGGCCGTCTTCGTCTATCACAAGCCGAGCTTTGCCCATGAAACGGTGCCGAGCTCGCGGGCGGAATTCGTCGATTATCTGAAGCGCAAGGGCAACGATGTCCATGGGCGGATCGGCACCTATGACATCGAGCGTTCCGGCGTCGGCTTTTTGTTTATGGCGCGAGACCAGGAACAGTTCGGCGATATCTGGTCGGTGATCGGCGCGATGGGGGCGGCGGGCGTAAAACTTTATTCCACCAGCTCGGCGATCCTCGAGCGCGTGGCCGATGGGCGCTTCGTGCTCGGCTATAATATTCTCGGCTCCTATGCCGCCGACTGGGCCTCGCGTCACCCCGATGTCGGCATAGTGTTGCCGAAGGACTACACTGTCGTGATGTCGCGGATCGGCCTGGTGCCGCAAGCTGCCGCCGAGCCGGAACTCGGTCGCCGCTACCTCGCCTTCTTCATGTCGAAGGAAGGTCAGACGATCATGGCCCGCGAGCTGCAGATCCCGGCCGTCAGTCCGGAAGTGGCGGGCGAGAATACCGCCAATACGTTGCAGGAACTTCTCGGCGCACAGTTGCGCCCTGTACCGGTCAGCCCCGGCCTGATGGTCTATCTTGATCAGGTGAAGCGGGCGCGGCTGATTGCGCACTGGAATGAAGTGCTGCGCACGCAGTAAAAGATCCGCTGCCCAGGCTGCTATCGAGAACCTGAACCTGCAGGCCGAGGCCAAGAGAAGCCGACCGCGTCCGGCTGACGCGTGCGGCCTGCGCCTGACTCGGGTGGCCTTCGATAACGGCCAGGGCCATTTCTTCTCGAAGCAACGGCGTCAGCCGGGCATTCCTATGAATGTTCATTCGGAGCGATCCTGGAACACTGAGGTGTGGTAACTTCAGTCTCCCAAATCCGCTCGAATGGACAACCTCCTGAAAGCTCGCATCCAGCCGATTGCGGGGCGTGCATAGGATGCAGTAAGGACACTAGGTGCGTAGTTCCAGAATGTGTTCAGTACAGGCAATGTAGCAATCGACGGACCAGTTCGGCCGCCTTGTGCAGGCAGGTCGCCAAATTACGGCAAAAAAGTGTCTTGCCGCACTGGATATCCCGCCGATGTCAGCTAAATGACAGCTTCATATGATGGCTTGGGCTACTTCTTCTCCGTGGAGGCGGAGAGTTGAAGAATTCCGGGAGGACTTCCGCTCGCTATCAGGACAATTGCGTCCACCGATCGGTGATCTCTCCTCATTTTCAAAAAATAGCACTGGCGGTTCGCTCAGCCGCAGCACGGAGGACACATCGTGAAGCATACTTTCATCGCAACCCTTTTGGCAGCAGCGATCGCGCTGCCGGCCTACGCGGCCGATTACACCATCATCGCTCCGGCAGCGCCGGGCGGCGGCTGGGACCAGACAGCCCGCTCGCTGCAGACGGTGCTGCAGCAGGAAGGCATCTCCAAGAGCGTTCAGGTTCAGAACGTACCGGGTGCTGGTGGCTCTATCGGCCTTGCCCAGTTCAGCAGCCAGAGCGCCGGCAATCCGAACGCTCTCATCGTCGGCGGCTACGTCATGGTCGGTGCACTGCTGACCAACAAGTCGGTCGTTACTCTGAAGGACGTTACCCCAATCGCCCGCCTGACCGGCGAGTACGAAGCCATCGTCGTTCCGGCCGCGTCCGACATCAAGACGCTCGCCGATCTCGTCACCAAGCTGAAGGCTGATCCCGGCGCCGTTTCCTGGGGCGGCGGTTCTGCCGGCGGCACGGACCACATTACCGTCGGCCTGATCGCCAAGGCTTCCGGTGTCGATCCGACGAAGATCAACTATGTCGCCTTCTCCGGTGGTGGTGAAGCACTCGCTGCTATCCTCGGCGGCCAAGTCACTGCCGGCATTTCGAGCTACAGCGAGTTCGAATCGCAGGTCAAGGCCGGCACGCTGCGTCTGCTCGGCGTTTCCAGCGATGCCCGCATCGCCGGCGTCGACGCACCGACCTTCAAGGAAGCCGGTACCGACGTTTCCATCCAGAACTGGCGTATGGTCGCCGCCGCTCCGGGCCTGACCGACGAAGAAGTCGCCTCGATCGCAGCCGACTTCGACAAGCTGCACAAGTCTGCCGCCTGGCAGGAGACCCTGAAGACCAAGGGCTGGGCCGACACCTACCTCGCGGGTGACGAGTTCAAGGCGCAGCTCGAAAAGGATGTCTCGGCGACCGAAGGCATTCTCAAAGATATCGGTCTCGTTCAATGAGCGAAGCCGATACCTCATCGGCAACGAAGCGCCGCCCCGATTGGGCGGCGCTGATCATTGCCCCTTTCCTCATCGTGGTCGCTGCCGCGGTCTTCTGGGATGCCTCGCATCTGAAGACGATCGCGCAATATGATCGCATCGGCCCGTCGACCGTTCCGCAGCTTGTCGCCCTCGGCCTGTTCTGTCTTGGCATATGGACGGCGATCGAAGCTTGGCGCGGCGATTTTCCGGAACGCGAACATCAGGAAGTGGCGCCCGTTATCTGGATCATCGCGGGCCTCGCCGGGCAGATGCTGCTCCTGCGCACCGCCGGATTCTCGATTGCGACCGGCGTGCTCTTTGCGCTGACCGCGCGCGGTTTCGGCAAGCGCCAGATCTGGATCTCGTTGCCCATCGGCATCATCATGAGCTTCATCGTCTGGGCGATCTTCTCGCAGCTGCTGCAGCTGACGCTGCCGGCCGGCCCGCTCGAACACCTGTTCTTCTGACAGCGGCCGCCTTGCGCTGGGCGCTTTCAGTTTTTTTGCTTTTTGTGCGGACGGTCCTTGTGCCCCTAAGGAGCCGCCGCTTGGGACAAAGACATGAGCACATTCGAATTCCTCTGGCAGGGTATTCTGGTTGCTGCGCAGCCGATCAACCTGCTCTATGCCTTCATCGGCGTGACCCTGGGTACCGCCGTCGGCGTGCTGCCGGGCATCGGCCCGGCGCTGACCGTGGCGCTGCTCTTGCCCGCCACCTACAAGCTCGATCCGGGCGGCTCGCTCATCATGTTTGCCGGTATCTATTACGGCGGCATGTACGGGGGCTCGACCACCTCGATTCTCCTGAATACGCCGGGTGAAAGCGCCTCGATCGTCACGGCGCTCGAGGGTAATAAGATGGCGCGTGCGGGCCGTGGCGGGCCGGCGCTGGCGACAGCCGCCATCGGCTCCTTTGTTGCTGGCCTCATCGCCACGCTCGGCCTTGCTTTCGTCGCGCCCTATATCGTCAAGCTGGCACTTGTTTTCGGCCCGCGCGAATATTTTGCGCTGATGGTGCTTGCTTTCGTCACCGTCTCCTCTGCCTTCGGGGATTCGGCGCTGCGCGGTCTCACCTCGCTCTTCATCGGCTTTGCGCTCGCCATGGTCGGCATCGACCAGCAGACGGGCCAGGCTCGCCTTTCCTTCGGCATTCCTGACCTGCTCGACGGTATCGAGGTGACGACGCTTGCCGTGGCGATGTTTGCCATCGGCGAAACGCTTTATATCGCCGCCCAAGGCAATCGTGGCGAGGACAAAGTGGAAGCGGTCCGCGGCTCGCTGTGGATGAATGCCCAGGATTGGGCGCGTTCCTGGAAGCCGTGGCTGCGCGGCACGATCATCGGCTTCCCGATCGGCGCCATGCCGGCGGGTGGCGCGGAAATCGGCACGTTCCTCTCCTACGCCACGGAAAAGCGCCTGTCGAAGAACCCCGAGGAATTCGGCCATGGCGCCATCGAAGGCGTCGCCGGTCCCGAGGCCGCTAACAATGCCTCTGCCGCGGGCACGCTAGTGCCGCTGCTGACACTAGGCCTGCCGACGTCAGCGACCGCGGCAATCATGCTTGCCGGTTTCCAGCAATACGGCCTACAGCCGGGTCCTTTGCTGTTTGCGACCAACCCGCAGCTCGTCTGGGGTCTCATCGCCAGCCTGCTCATCGCCAATGCGATGCTCCTGGTCCTGAACCTGCCGATGATTGGTCTCTGGGTTCGCCTGCTGACGGTTCCAAAGCCATGGCTTTATGCCGGCATCCTGCTGTTTGCCACGCTTGGCACCATCGGGGCTAACCCGTCGGTCTTCGAGCTCGGCATGCTGCTCGCCTTCGGCGTGCTCGGTTATATCATGCGGATCTTCGGCTATCCGATCGCGCCTACGGTCGTCGGCCTTATCCTCGGGCCGCTGGCCGAGCAGCAGCTTCGCCGAGCGCTCTCGATCAGCCAGGGCGATGTGACCACGCTCGTCATGTCGCCGATCGCCTGCGGCCTGCTGATCGTCGCGGCTGCTGCCTTCCTCATTCCGCTGATCCTGAGACTGCGTGGCCGCGGCCAGGTTCTCTCTCAGCTCGCGGCAAATGAAGACTAAAAACAAGAAGACGACCTGACCCCCAATTCAGGCCGGCCGTGGCAACATGGCCGGTCTTTTCTTTGCCCTTTTTCAGTCTGCGCGATCTTCGTCCTGAAGAAAAGCTAATAAATATGACTCTTGTTCTGTGGCGCGACAATTTCACAGTGACAGATCCAGCCGATGTTTAATTTAAATTTAAGCGAATCTCCCAATATTTTGCATCACCACTGCCCGGGATGCAGGGCATGAAGCCCTCATCAGCCTGCCGCTTCCCCTTTTCTGTCAGGAACATCGTATGAGACGCCCACACGTAAAATTATTACTCTCCGTTGTCTTTGCCGTCATCGCCATCATGTTCGGCCTGCTTGCGTGGATGTCGATCAGCAGCATGCGGCTCTTGAACGGCCAGACGGAAGTCATCGCGACCAACTGGATTCCGAAAATCGCTACCGGCAAAAGCATTGAGAGTGCTTTCTACCGGCTGAACTCGGCCTATTTCGAGCATATCCTGGCCGATACGCCCGAAGCGACGAAGGCTGCGGAGACCGAGATCGCGCAACGCACCGACACGCTTTCGCAGCAGATTGAAAAGTACCGGCCACTCGTTACCACCCAGCGCGGTGGTGAACTTCTAAAGGCTATCGAAGGCGGCGTCGCCGACTACAAGCAGGTTGCGGTGCAGATGACCTCTCTATCGAGTGCCGGCAAGAAAGCGGAAGCGAAGGCGCTGCTTTCCGGCGACATGCGCAGCAAACTCGACAAGGCGTCGGGTTATCTCAAGGACCTGCTCGATTTCAATACGTCAAGCTCCGACAGGATCTACCGTGATGGCATCTCGGTCTTCCAGACGACGGTTCTGGCAGCTGCTGTCCTGATTGCAGTTTGTGCTGCGATCCTGGTGGCAGCAGTGGCCTTTGCCATCATCGGCGTTGCCCGCCCCATCGAGCTGATCACGGTTTCGATGAAGAAGCTGGCAGCCGGCGATACGGATAGCGCCATTCCCTTCCCGGGCCGTTCCGACGAGATCGGCGACATGGCTGGGGCGGTCGAAATCTTCCGCGCCAATTCGGTCGCCAATCGCCGTCTGGAGAGGGAGGGCGAGGCACAGCGCAATCTCACGGAGGAAGAGCGTCGTCGCAGCGCCGAACACGAGCATATCAAGGCTGAGGAGATGCGACGGGCCACGGCTGGGCTCGGGAACGGTCTGAAGCACCTTGCCGCCGGTGACCTCACGTTTCAATTGAGGGAACCGTTTGCCGCCGATTTTGAATCCTTGCGTGCCGATTTCAATTCGTCGGTTACACAGCTCGCCGATGTCATGCGCGCCGTCGCCGCCAGCGCCTCATCCATCGACAGCGGCACCCGCGAGATCAGCCAGAGTGCAGACGATCTCTCCCGCCGTACCGAGCGGCAAGCCTCCTCTCTGGAGGAGACGGCGGCAGCGCTTGACGAAATCACCGTCAATGTCGCGAATTCCTCCAAGCGCGTCGATGAAGCCAAGTCGGTGGCAATCCAGGCAAACGACAGCGCAGGAAAATCCGGTGCCGTTGTCGCTGATGCCGTCCACGCAATGGAGCGGATCGAACAGTCTTCGAGCCAGATTTCCAATATCATCGGCGTCATCGATGACATCGCCTTCCAGACGAACCTGCTGGCGCTTAATGCCGGTGTCGAGGCGGCTCGTGCCGGCGAAGCGGGCAAGGGTTTTGCTGTTGTCGCCCAGGAAGTGCGCGAACTCGCTCAGCGCTCTGCTCAGGCGGCTCGCGAGATCAAGAACCTCATCGGTGCCTCGACAGGTGAGGTTGCCGTCGGTGTGAAGCTGGTGCGTGAAACGGGCAGGGTCCTCAGCACGATCGGCGATTATGTCGTGACGATCAACAAGCACATGGAAGCAATTGCTACGTCAGCACGGGAGCAGTCCACGGGACTGACAGAGGTCAATTCTGCCGTCAACCAGATGGATCAGGTGACCCAGCAGAATGCTGCGATGGTCGAGGAAAGCAATGCGGCGAGTGCCACGCTGGCAACCGAAAGCCGCAGACTGCGCGAGCTAATTGCCCGTTTCGATCTCGGTCAGGGCAATGCTTCGACGCACCGGGCCGCCACTCCGCCTTCTGCATCGGCCAAGCCGACGGTTGCGCGCACGGCTGGATATGCAAGCGTTGGAAACGCTGCCTTGAAGCAGGAGTGGTCGGAATTCTAACCATCTGAATTGTTAATAGAATTCCGATTCGGCTCGGGTGAACTCGGGCCGTTTTTCGTTTGCCGGCGAAAGAAATATGCGCTTTTTGCATAGCTGCGGTGATTTCCTGCGCGTTGTAGGTGCATCCGGATTTCCCCATGTACGAAGGGTCAACCAAAGAGCGAGAGGAAAAGAAGATGTCCGCTTTCAGAAAGTCGATCCACAATGGTTTCCTGGCCCGCGCCTTTGCCGCGCTCGGTGCCGCAAACGCAGTCAGCGCCGCCGTCGAAGGTGGCCGCAAGCCGCGCGCACGTGACCTGCAAGAACTCGGTATCGATCCGGTAAGCTTCGGCCGTGTCATCCGGTAAGACGTGCCGAATGCGTAGATTGAATGCCAGATCATCTATTGAATGAATGAGCCCGCAACCATTGGTCGCGGGCTTTGCTTTTTGGGACTATGCGAGCCGCAGCGCCAGACCGCAGCGGCTTTTTGACCATCAGGCGTGCAGGCGCTCCCGCTGGGGGATATCAGCTTCTTTCCGCCGCTCTTGCCTGTTGTAGCGGATCGAGGACCAGAGCGAGATGCCGATCAGGGCTGCGCCGCCAAGGCCGGTGATGATCTCGGGAATGTGCGTCAAGGTTTGGACGTACATGATCACCGAGAGGATCAGAATGGCGTAGAAGGCGCCATGTTCCAGATAGCGGTATTCGGCAAGCGTCCCCTTTTCCACCAGCATGATCGTCATGGAGCGCACATACATGGCGCCGATGCCGAGGCCGATGGCGATGATGAAGAGGTTCTGCGTCAGCGCGAAGGCGCCGATGACGCCGTCGAAGGAGAAGCTGGCATCCAGCACTTCCAGATAGATGAAGGCGCCCAGGCCACCCTTTGCCGCCTCGCTCATCGCGCGCTGCGATGCATCGAGAAGGCCGCCGATGACTTCCACCACCAGGAAGGTTACGAGACCGTAGATGGCGCAGTAGACGAAGGTGGTCGCGTCTTCGCCTTCCAGGAGATAGGAGAAAAGCAGGATCAGCAGGAGCACGAAGGCGATCTCGATGCCCTTGATGGTCGCCGAACGGGCCATCAGCCGTTCCAGTGAGCCGATCCAGTGGACTTCCTTTTCATGATTGAAGAAGTAAGTCAGGCCGACCATCATCAGGAAAGTGCCGCCGAAGGCTGCGATCGGCAGATGTGCATCATTCATGATGCGGGCATATTCGCCAGGTTCACGTGCCGCCAGCATGAGCGCCTCCCATGGGCCGATCTTTGCCGCGATGGCGACGATTGCCAGCGGAAAGACGATGCGCATGCCAAAGACGGCAATAACGATACCCCAGGTCAGGAAGCGATGCTGCCAGACGGGTGTCATTTCCTTGAGTTTGTTGGCGTTGACGATGGCATTATCGAAGGAGAGCGAAATCTCCAGAACGGCCAGCACGGTGCAGATGAAGAAGACGGTGGCCATGCCACCAAGTGTGCCGGTCGACTGCCAGCCGAGGAAGGCACCGAGCGCAAGGCCGAGCGCCGTGACGATGAAGGCCCAGCGGAAATAGCCGAGCGAGGATTTGTGAGAACGAAGCTGGTTCATGGCTGCACCTCGCAGCCGCAAACCTGTTTGGAAAATGAGGTAAAAGCAGAAAAACGCGTACCACAAAGGGCATGCGCGTTTGGCATGGTGAGCTTTTTCATCGATGAAAAATCCGCCGGCTAATTTGCAGGCGGTACCGACATCACGAGAGCGCCGTAAAAACTCTCGCCAGAGGGGCCCGGCACCAGGTTCCCCCGCAGCCGATGTCTGGATGAGGCGGCGGGTGCTCCACTAGGTAGTGAAGTTGCCGCGCCAGTCAAGACACCCGATCGGGCAGAGCTGGCGATTTCTTTGGAACCATGCGGGGCTCTCGCCCGTTACGACCTAGCTGAACCGATGAATACATGTCAGATATTCTTGAAGGAGGGCGACGATGCAGAATTCGACCCATGTTCCCGATAAGCGCACGGAAGCCTCGGACCGCATGAAGCGGGCAAGACCCAATCGCATGCAGAAAGCCCAGGTGCTTCCGCCGCACCAGGTCGACCTGACGCTTACGCCAGGTGTCTTCCACGACATCCATGTGCCGGCGCATGTAACCGGCAGCGACCTTTCCAAGGGCGGACCTGACATCAAGAGCGACGATGCCAAGGTCGCAAAGCCCGTCCGCTGAAAACCAGTTCCGTAACGACAAGACAGGTGAGATACGAATGACGATCAATCTTGTGCCGCGTGAGATCTTCATCCAGCACGAATATGAGTGGCAGGCCGTACGCGAGGCGGCCGAACGCCGGATCGATATCGGCAAGCGCGAGACGCCATCCGTGCCCCCAAGCGAGCAAACTGAGAAGACGCCCGCTGCTGCACCTTCGGCAGCGCAAGGCTGCTGAGTCCCAGATAGAACTTATGCGAGACGCCCGGCCATGAAGCCGGGCATTTTCGTTTCCGGCGAATTTCGGTTTGGGGAAGCGATCCGCGGCGATGCCTTGCCAACCTTTCGGAAAGGATTGCGCGGCAATAATCCGGCCCATTCAAGGGAATCGGACCGATGGCCAAGACAGCGACACGCGGCCGCCGCAAGGCGCCGGCAAAAAGGAAGAGCAGCGCATCCTCCGGAGGTGCGATGCCCTGGCTGGTGTTCGGCATTGTCGCGGTGGGCGCCATTGCCACCTATGACAACTGGAAGACCATTCGCCCGATGCTCGGCAAGGCACCGGCTGCCGTTATCCGCGACGCGGCTGAAGCCAAGCCTCAGGCGCCCAAGGAAGCGCCGAGGCAGGCTGCCGTCGCAGCACCTGCCGCCAAGCCACGGCAGACGAACGATCCGGTGCCGCCTATGGCGATCCCCTCGGCTCCGGTGCCGACGGCAAAGATCGTGCCGGCCTCCATCTCCCCTGTTGCCCCGTCCTCTTCGGAAACCGCCAAAGCGGCTTTTGGATATTGCGGGCAAGGCGAGCATATCAATTGCGTCGGCGATGCCGGCACCTTCTGGTACAAGGGTGAGAAGATCGTCATCGCTGATATGGTGAGCCCGGATGTCGACCACGCGCGCTGTGAAGACGAACGGAAGATCGCCTTTGCCGCCAAATCGCGGCTGCTGGCGCTGCTGAATGCCGGTGCATTCAACATGAATGCCGCCGGCAAGGCGGATGACCGTGGCGCGCCGCGTGTCATTTCGCGCGACGGGCGCTCCTTCGGTACGCGTCTTATCAACGAGGGCCTGGCGAGGAAGCCGGGATCTGCCTCAGGCTCCTGGTGCGCCTGAGGCCGTCAGTCCAACGATCTCTTATTTTCCACCGTTTTTCCGTGCCGGTGCCTTGCCGCTGGTGCGGAAGCTGCCCGTGAAGGCCGAATCCTTGCTTTCCGCCGTGCATTCGATGGCTGTCGGCTTGCCGGCATAGGGATTGCCGAAGGTGCAGAAGCCTGCAACCTTCACCTCGCCCGTCATCTTGTTGCCGACACCGGTGGTGACGAGGCTGAGCGGCAGGCGGGCATTGCCATTGGATGCGGGCTTGATGCCCTTCCCATCGCCCTGGAAGCCCAGCAGCTTGCCATCAGAGGTGAAGATGAAGGTGACTGTGCCGTTGACGAGCGTCACGCTTGCCAGCTCTCCCTTGCAGCCCTTCGTGGCATCAAACTTGGCAACGACCAGCTTCTGGCACTTGCCGCCAAGCGCGATGACGCCGGGCGCACCCGGAAAATTGTCATCCGCCTGCGCTGCAGCGGCAAAAGTGAGGGTGGAGAAGGCGGCGATGGCAAGCGCAGATAATTTCATTTCGATTCGAACCCCGTGTCCTGACGAGGCGAATCAATGCCTCAGGTTCCATTATCGCGCATGGCACGGCTCTGTGTCTGAATTTGGTTTCGACACCTTCGCTACGGCCTGAAATGAGATGGTACGCATGGCTTCGTTCGCCGCGAACAGCCAAAACTAAAAAGGCCCTTCGATTTCTCGAAAGGCCTTGCTTTTCAGCGAATTAGGATGGTGGGCGTGACAAGGATCGAACTTGTGACCCCTACGATGTCAACGTAGTGCTCTCCCGCTGAGCTACACGCCCATCCGATGTCGGCGCATAGACCACAAAACCTCCGGAGCCGTCAATAGGCTTTTTTGAAGTTTTGTGACGAGCCGCCAGGAAGCCTTACGCGGCAAGCATCTTGTTGACCTCGTCGACGAGGTCGCGCAGGTGGAAAGGCTTGGAAAGGACCTTTGCGTCCTTCGGAGCCTTCGAATCAGGGTTCAGCGCAACGGCTGCAAAGCCGGTGATGAACATGACCTTCAGGTCAGGATCGAGCTCGGTCGCGCGGCGCGCCAGCTCGATGCCGTCCATTTCCGGCATGACGATATCGGTCAGCAACAGGGAGAAGGGCTCTTCACGCAGGCGGTCATAAGCGCTCGCGCCGTTGTCGTAGGAAAGGACCTTGTAGCCGGCCTTTTCGAGCGCCTTCACCAGGAAGCGGCGCATGTCGTTGTCGTCTTCGGCGAGAAGTATCTTCTGAGTCATTAATCCGGACCGCTGATCACTAATGTTTTATGGGATACCAGCCGTCTACACTAGACTTCGCCCGGTAAACAACCGGTGAAATCGCCCTGGCCGCGACCGCCATCCCTTCTATGTAGTATGGACTTAAGGGCAGGCAACTGGCAACATGGCCGTCACAGCCACTTGATGACATGGTAAAGAGGGCAGAAAGTGCCGGAAATACGCGAATACGAGCTTTTTGAAGTGCATGAGCCCGTGTCGCAGACCATTCCTTTCGTCTACAACTCCCCTCACAGCGGCCGCATTTATCCACCGGAATTCATCGCGCAGTCGCGGCTGGAAGGTATCTCGATACGCCGTTCTGAAGACCATTATGTCGATGAACTGTTCGGCGCGGCCGTGGATCTCGGCGCACCGTTGCTGCTTGCGAATTTCCCGCGCGCTTATCTCGACGTCAATCGCGAGCCCTACGAGCTTGATCCGCGCATGTTCGACGGGTTGCTGCCGCCCTATGCGAATATCAACTCGCTAAGGGTTGCAGGCGGGCTTGGTACGATTCCGCGCATCGTAGCTGAGAACATGGAGATCTATGCGCGCCGGCTGCCCGTTCAGGAAGGGCTGGAACGTGTCGAAAGCGTCTATAAGCCCTATCACTTCGCGCTGCGGCGGCTGATTGCACGCACGCACGTACAATTCGGCTTCGGGGTCCTGATCGACTGCCATTCCATGCCGGGCAATGTGCGTGTCGCCGGCAGTAATGCGCGGCCGGATTTCATCATCGGCGATCGTTACGGCACCAGCGCTTCAGCTGAACTGTCGCGGACGGCGATCGGCATTCTCGAGGAGATGGGTTTTGCGGCGATCCGCAACAAGCCCTATGCCGGTGGCTTCATCACAGAACATTACGGCCGGCCGTCACGCGGGCTGCATGCGCTGCAGATCGAGGTCAACCGTTCGATCTATGTCGATGAGGTAACGCTGGAGAAGCGGCCCGATTTCGACACCGTTGTGACCGCCATCACGTCGTTCATGCGGCAGATGGCTGATTATGTCGAGAAATTTGCCGGCGACCAAGCCCTTGCGGCCGAGTGATTTTCAGCCTTCAGGTCAAAAAAAACCGCGCTTTGTCAGCGCGGCTAAGTCTAGGGAGGAAACACCCAAGGAGGGTATTTACAGTCAGAAGACTGTAGGTAGGAAATTACTGCTGCATTGCACAATTGTCAAGCAATATATTGCACTGCAAAATCTTTAGGCAGCTAATCGGAAATTGCCTGTTGTATTTGCATTCCGCCGCTTTTTCGCTATGAAAAACGCCATTTCCCGCCAGCTATGTGGATTTCTCCATGCTTCCTGACCGTTCGTTCTTCAACCGTCTCGCCGAAGCTGCAAAGGCAGAAACCCTGCCGCGCTTTCGCTCGGGCATCAATGTCACCAACAAGCTGTCATCGGGCTTCGATCCGGTCACGGAAGGCGACAGGGCGGCTGAGACGGCCATTCGTGCGCTGATCGAGGCGAATTTCCCCGAGCACGGCATTCTCGGCGAAGAGCATGGCAATGTCGGCCTCGATCGCGAGCATGTGTGGGTGATCGATCCGATCGACGGCACACGCGCCTTCATTTCCGGCGTTCCGGTTTGGGGAACGTTGATCGGCCTGCTGAAGAATGGCCGGGCGGTTGCCGGCATGATCGAACAGCCCTTCACAGGCGAGCGGTATTTCGGCGATGAGAACGGTTCGACCTATAGTGGGCCGGAGGGTGAGCGCCGGCTGCAGGTGCGCGACTGCGGCGCCCTTTCGAGTGCGATCCTCTTCACCACCTCGCCGCATCTCTTCGTCGGCGAGGAGATGGAGAAATATCGTGAGATCGAAAGCAAGGTCAGGCTCTTCCGTTACGGCTGTGATTGTTATGCCTATGCGCTGCTGGCCGCAGGCCATGTCGATCTCGTTATCGAGAACAGCCTCAAGCCCTATGACGTCGGTGGGATCATTCCTGTCATCGAAGGCGCTGGCGGGATCATGACCACCTGGGACGGTGGGCGGCCAGAAAATGGCGGCTCCATCATCGCAGCCGGCAGCAGGGCGGTTTACGAAGAGGCGATTGCGATCCTGCAGCGCTAAAACATGTCGCACAAAAGTGCGCAGCGGGTTTTGCGACAACGACATGCGCAAAAAAGGCTCAGACGCCGATCGCCGTCACTTCGTCAGTGGCCTCGGCGTCGCTGCCGGGAATGAAGGCATGGAAGGCGGCGAGGGCGGCTGTGCGATACATATCCCTTTCCTGGAATATCTCGTGGCGGGCACCGTTGATCGGGACAAGCTGACCGGCGCGGAAATAGCGTGAGAGCCGTTCCTGCGCCGTATAAGGCACCAGCCCGTCGCGCGTCGGCGCGATGACGACGGAGGGGATGGTAATCGAAAAGAGATGGTAGGGCTGGGTCACCCGGTCGATCGCTTTCATGCATTCGTGCATCCAGCGGGCGGTTGGCGCTCCCAGAGCGAGCTCAGGGTGGGTCTTTGCGATCGCCGCGTTCCGTTCGAAACGCGTTTCATCCGATGTGAGAGGGTTATCAGGGAATTGCAGCTCTTTCATCTTGCCGAGCGGCACGCCGCCGAGGCCGATGGCGCTGAGCGCGGCTGATACCGTGCGGATAATACCCTCGGAAGCAGCCTGGCCAATAAGGCCAAGGAAAGGGGCTGATAGCACCATGCGCTCGATGCGCGTCGACAGATAAGGGGCGGCGGAAAGCGCAATCAGTGCGCCTGTGGAATGGGCAAGCATGTAGAAGGGCAGCCTTGTATCCGGCAGCACGACCTTTTCGAGGAACGTGTCGAGATCGCGCTCGTAATCGGAAAAGCGGCGGATGTGGCCGTGATTGCGTTTCTTGATCAGCCGGGACGAGCCACCCTGACCGCGCAGATCATAGGTCGCGACCCAGAGCCCCTTGGCGGTGAGGTCGCGGATCGTTTCGAAATACTTCTCGATATATTCGCTGCGTCCGTGCAGGAGAACCACCGTTCCGTGGGCGACCGGTGTTTGCGACCGAAAGACGGCAAAACGCAACCTGTGGCCGTCGTGGGTCTCGAAAAAGCCCTCGGTGCGGTTCTCCGGCGCCGGATTGTCTGGAGTCGAATACAGAACCTGTTCCATAGGCTGAATGTTTCTTCGCGTGAGATATATAGTAGGGGATATCGCAGAAGCTGGGAAAATCAATGGCGAAATTGCCGCTCATTATAAGATAAGTATAATATATTCAGGTTTTTCTATGTGGCAAGTTTTGCAAAAGCACACACACGTTATGGTTAGTGCGAACGAAGATTTGTCCCGGCATGAAGCCTAACAGATTGGATGCGACGCAGGATCAGCTTGCAGAGCTTTACGCCTGAAGAAAAAAGGCCGGCGGAGCTGAGGGAGCTCTTGGCCGGCCGAATCTAGGCTGAAGAAGAAGGGACGATACACTCCAGCCTTCGGGCCAGTGTCACCCGATGCGCCTATCTCTAGACAGTTGCGCCTGAACCTTCGCCGAACCTGTCGTTCATGCAGGGTTCACGCAGGAATTCCAGCGATTTGGAGAAGGGCTTGAAGTCTCGGAAGGCCATCACCATCTGAACTTTGCGGACGCCAGAAGGGTCCGCGTAACCGTCCCGAAGCCGCCAAGAATGGGGTTTCAGGGGGATTATATCGCAACACGTCGCTTCCCAAGGAGGACATCATGCGTCACGTAGACTTCTCTCCCCTTTATCGTTCCACCGTCGGTTTCGACCGTCTCTTCACGATGCTCGACAGCCTTGCCCAGCCGGAGCAGGTCCCGACCTATCCGCCCTACAATATCGAGCGGACCGGTGAGAATACCTATCGCATCACCATGGCCGTTGCGGGCTTCGACGAAACCGAACTCGCTATCGAATCGCATGCCCATGCGCTCACCGTGAAGGGTGAAAAGCGCGAAGAAAGTGCCGATGGCAGCGAGTACCTGTATCGCGGCATCGCAAAGCGCGCATTCGAGCGCCGCTTCCAGCTTGCCGACCATGTCGAAGTGACCGCCGCTTCGCTGAAGAACGGCCTCCTGCACATCGACCTTCTACGCAGCATCCCGGAGGCTCTGAAGCCCCGCAAGATTGCGATTGCCGCAGAGCCGGTCGAAGCTCCGAAGGCGATCGAAGCACAAGTCGTCAACAACTAATCCGCTTTCAGACGGATCGGACAAAAACGGCGCCTTGAGGGGCGCCGTTTTTGTTTGTGGTCACTTTGTTCGATCAGGCTGGGCTTGCAGCTTCTTCAAGCTGCTTTTCGGTGGCTCGGCGGGCTGCGGCCGCCGCATATTTCTGGGCGATGACGGCGCAGACCATCAGCTGGATCTGATGGAAGAGCATCAGCGGCAGGACGATTGCGCCGATCGACTGGCCGGCGAAGATGACATTTGCCATCGGAACGCCGCTTGCGAGGCTCTTCTTCGACCCGCAGAAGGTGATGGTGATCTCATCGGCCCTGCTGAAGCCGAGCCAGCGGCTGCCATACATGGTGATAACGAGAACGAGGGCAAGCAGCACCATGTCGGCGATGATCACGGCGGCGATGTCGGCGATCGAGAAGGTGTGCCACAGACCTTCGACGACAGCCGTCGAGAAGGCTAGATAGACGACCATCAGGATGGAGCCGCGGTCGACGGGCATCAGGATCTTCTTCTTGGAGCGGATCCAGTCGCCGATCCAGGGTTGCAGGATCTGGCCGACGACGAAGGGGGCCAGAAGCTGGAGCAGGATCTGTTCGAGCGCATCGAAGGAGAAGCCGCCATGGCCGCCGACCGAAAAGAGCAGGCCGACGAGCAGCGGCGTCAGGAACATGCCGAAGATATTGGAAGCTGAAGCCGAGCAGATCGCCGCCGGCACGTTGCCGCCGGCCATCGAGGTGAAGGCAATGGAGGATTGGACCGTCGACGGCAGCACGCAGAGGAAGAGAATGCCGAGATAGAGCGGCTGCGGCAGGATCGAATCTGGAATGAGCCCCACTGCGAGGCCAAGGATCGGGAAAATACCGAAGGTCGTCAGCAGGATCACCAGATGCAGCCGCCAGTGCAGCAGGCCGGCGATGACGACATCACGCGAAAGGCGCGCGCCATGCAGGAAGAACAGCAGCGCGATGGCGATATCGGTCGCTACTCCGAACCAGTCGGCAAACGTGCCGCTCGCCGGGAAGATCGAGGCGAGGATAACGGTGCAGACGAGCAGGATCGTGAATGTATCGGGCAAAAATCGGCGCATGGCGGTCTCACTGGAATAAATGAGTCATTGTTCTGTCGCTCATTATGATCCAGGATGCAAGAAATAACAGTTATCACAAATCTGGATCTCAGGCATGCTGGATCTCTCACAGCTTCGCAGTTTCGTTACCGTCGAACAAATGGGCAGCTTCACGCTTGCTGCTGAAAGGCTGGGTCTCGGGCAGTCGACGGTCAGCCAGCACATTCAGAGGCTGGAGACCTTGCTCGGGCGCCGGCTGCTGGAGCGGGATACGCACAAGGTCGTGCTGACCGGTGACGGCGAGGCCTTGCTTTCGCATGCGCGCGCCATGCTGTTGATCGAGGGGCAGGTGCAGTCGTTGTTTAAAAGCGGCAGCCTGCGGGGACGCCTGCGGCTCGGCGTTTCCGAGGATTTCGTGACGAGTCAGTTGCCGGCGGTGCTGGAAGACTTCGTGCGCTCGCATCCCTCCGTCGACCTGGAACTGACGGTCGCACTTTCGGGTGTGCTCTACGAAATGCAGGATGCGGGAGCGATCGACCTCGTGCTTGCCAAGCGGAGGCTCGGCGACGAGCTCGGAAGGCTCGTCTATCGGGAGCCGCTGGTCTGGCTGGCCCGTGATCCTGAGCATGTGCTTTCCTCCACTCCATTGCCGCTGATCGCCTTTCCGCCGCCGAGCGTCACGCGCGCCATCGCGCTGGAGGCGCTCGGGCGGCATGGTGTGGCCTGGCGCATCGTGTGCACCTGCGGCAGCCTGAGCGGGCTGACGGCTGCTGCACGCGCCGGCATGGGGGTATTGGTGCAGCCGCGCAGCATGGCGCCCTCGGGTCTGAAGGAAATCGCTTCGGGCAAGTTACCGGGGCTGGAGGATGTCGAATTCGTTCTGGTGCCGCGCAAGGGAGCCGATCAGGCGTTGGTGGCGGCCCTTTCGGAGGATATTTTGAAGAAAGTCAGGGGGTTGCGGTCTACCTGAGTGCAAAATCCCGCCCGAACGGCGGGATTTTCGTTCGAAGAAACCGGCTTTGTTCCAAAAGAGACCGGAACGCACCACCTTGTGAGCGGGCGTCCGGTGCTTTCAAAAATCAGGCCGCAACGCACTTCAGGAAGCCGTTGACATCGGCCTCGGTCGTGGCGAAGCTGGTGACCAGCCGAATGAGCGTTTCGCCTTCCGAAACCAGATCCGGCATGCCGGCCGGGATTGGCCACTCGTAGAACTTCGCGCCCCTGCTTTCTGCCGTCTTCGCTGCGGACTTCGGAATGACGGCGAAGACTTCGTTCGAGGCTGTCGGCCAGGCGAGGCGAGCGGAATTGCTGGCACCGATACCGGCGCGCAGGCGGTCTGCCATGCCGTTGGAATGGTGGGCGAGATCGAGCCAGAGGCCGTTTTCGAAATAGGCATCGAACTGGGCTGCGATGAAGCGCGACTTGGAGAAGTGCTGGGCGGCGCGCTTGCGGATGAAGGCCATCTCCTTTGCCTGATCCGGATTGAAGAAGACGATCGCTTCCGCGCACCAGCAGCCATTCTTTGTGCCGCCGAAGGACAGCATGTCGACGCCGCGCTTCCAGGTCATTTCGGCAGGTGTTGCTTTCAGTGCGACGAGCGCATTGGCAAAGCGCGCACCGTCCATGTGCAGGGGCAGTCCTCGTTTCTTGGCGATCGTGGAAATCTCGCCGATTTCCGGCAGCGAATAGACGGTACCGATTTCGGTCGATTGAGTGATGGTCACAGCGCTGGCGCGGCCATGACGGAGGGCATCTTCGGGGAAGTGCGCGATCTTTGCCGAGAGCCTGGCCGGATCGATCTTGCCGGCTTCACCGTCGACAGCCATGAGGCGGGCGGAGCCGGAGAAGAATTCCGGCGCGCCGCATTCGTCTTCGATCACATGGGCTTCCGAATGGCAGAAGGTGATCCCGCCGGGGCGCTGGACGCTCGCCAGCGCCAGAGAGTTGGCCGCTGTGCCGGTAGCGACGAAGAAGACGGAAACCTCGCGTTCGAAGATCTCGGAGAAGCGGGCTTCCACCTTTTTGTCGAGATCGCTGTTGCCATAAGCGGCGGCAAACCCGGCGGATTCGGCGAGCAGGCGTTCGGCAATGGATTTATGGGCGCCAGCCCAATTGTCAGAAGCAAAAATCATGGAGGAAACCATTGAAAATGATGGGGCGGGAGGTTCGGGAAGGGACATTACGCCAAAGCTTCACAGGATCAAGGGCGGAAGCCGGAATGCATCACAGAAATTGAATTGCGTAATCAAAAAACAAAATTTGTTCTCTCTGTGTAATTTTATGTCGCTGTTTTGGTCAATTTGGCAATCTTTCGTCGCAAATTGATGTTTTTTTAAGAGGACGCTCTTGCGAAGAGGAATTGTTTCTGGCATTGAACAGATGAACTAGGACAGGGTTGCTGTCCTATTTTGGCCCTCTCGGCCGAAGATGCGCCGAAAGCCCTGGCACAGATCGGCTTTCACGCTATAGTTCTTCCGAGCGCCAAGCCTTGCATGGCGGCGCGCGGAGGCGAATGGCAGGCGCGGAACGCGACGGTTTGCTCTCCTTGAGAAGCAGGTGTCTGCGACCGGATCTTCACAATGCAACAGCGCTGTCACGCGTCGGACCTATCTTCAGGGTGCGGAGCGCGACAAAAAAGCCGCCCGCAGCTCCGCGGGCTTCGACAGGAGGAAGACGATGACGAAGATGACGCCATCCATGGGTGTTGACCAGTTCGCAGCAGCAGACGTGCGCGCAACGGCCAATACGCGTAAATCTGCCTCCGGCCTGCCGAAAAAACAGGGGCTTTACGATCCGCGCAATGAACATGACGCCTGCGGTGTCGGCTTCGTCGCGCATATGAAGGGTCAGAAGTCCCACCAGATCGTCAAGGACGGTCTCTTCATCCTCGAAAACCTGACGCACCGCGGTGCCGTCGGCGCCGATCCGCTGATGGGCGACGGCGCGGGTATTCTCGTGCAGATTCCCGACCGCTTCTTCCGTGAGGAGATGGCCAAGCAGGACATTACCCTGCCGAAGGCCGGCGAATATGGCGTCGGCCATATCTTCATGCCGCGTGACGAAAAGCAGATCGAACATTTCAAGAAGGTGATCAAGGACGTCATCACCGAAGAAGGCCAGGTCTTCATCGGCTTCCGCGACGTACCGGTCGACAATTCCTCGCTCTCGAAGGCGCCGGCAATTGCCGCGACCGAGCCGCATCATGTGCAGGTCTTCATTGGTGCCGGCAAGGATGCTGCAACGAACGACGAATTCGAGCGCCGGCTCTTCACCCTTCGCAAGGTCATCTCCAACCGGATCTATGATGAGTTCGACGGTGAAGAGAGCCACTTCTATCCGGTGTCGCTGTCGAGCACGACCGTCGTCTACAAGGGCATGTTCCTGGCTTACCAGGTCGGTGCCTATTATAAGGACTTGTCGGACTCGCGCTTCGAAAGCGCCGTGGCACTCGTGCACCAGCGGTTCTCGACCAACACCTTCCCGTCCTGGAAGCTTGCGCACCCCTACCGCATGGTCGCCCATAACGGTGAAATCAATACGCTGCGTGGCAACGTCAACTGGATGGCAGCGCGTCAGGCTTCGGTCTCCTCTCCGCTTTTCGGCGAGGATATCTCCAAGCTCTGGCCGATCTCCTATGAGGGCCAGTCGGACACGGCCTGTTTCGACAACGCACTCGAATTCCTTCTGCGCGGCGGTTATTCGCTGTCGCATGCGGTCATGATGCTGATTCCGGAAGCCTGGGCCGGCAATCAGTCCATGTCGCCGGAGCGCAAGGCATTCTACGAATATCATGCCGCTCTCATGGAGCCGTGGGATGGACCGGCAGCCGTTGCCTTCACTGACGGCAAGCAGATCGGTGCTACGCTCGACCGTAACGGTCTGCGTCCGGCCCGCTATCTCGTCACCAATGACGACCGTGTCATCCTCGCTTCCGAAGCCGGCACACTGCCGGTCGCGGAAGAAAACATCATCCAGAAGTGGCGCCTGCAGCCGGGCAAGATGCTGCTGATCGACATGGAAGAGGGCCGCATCATCTCTGACGACGAGGTGAAGGCGCAGCTTGCGAACGCTCATCCCTATCGCAGCTGGCTGAACCGCACGCAGCTGATCCTCGAAGACCTGAAGCCGGTCGAACCGCGCGCGCTTCGCCGCGACGTCTCGCTGCTCGACCGCCAGCAGGCCTTCGGCTACACGACCGAGGACACCAGGATCCTGATGTCGCCGATGGCGACGACGGGCCAGGAGGCGATCGGCTCGATGGGTACGGATACGCCGATCTCGGCCATGTCCGAGAAGTCGAAGCTGCTCTACACCTACTTCAAGCAGAACTTTGCGCAGGTGACGAACCCGCCGATCGACCCGATCCGCGAAGAACTCGTCATGAGCCTCGTCTCCTTCATCGGTCCGCGTCCGAACATTCTCGACCATGAAGGCATGGCGAACGCCAAGCGCCTCGAAGTGCGTCAGCCTATCCTGACCAATGGCGATCTCGAAAAGATCCGCTCGATCGGTCATACGGAAGACCGTTTCGACACCAAGACGCTCGACTTCACTTATGATGTGGAGCGCGGCGCCGAAGGTATGCCGGAAATGCTCGACCGTCTCTGCGAACGGGCGGAAGCCGCGGTCAAGGGCGGCTACAACATCATCGTGCTGTCCGACCGCCAGATCGGCCCGGATCGTATTGCGATCCCGGCACTCTTGGCGACCGCTGCCGTGCACCATCACCTGATCCGCAAGGGATTGCGCACCTCGGTCGGTCTCGTCGTCGAAACCGGCGAGCCGCGCGAAGTGCACCACTTCTGTCTGCTGGCCGGTTATGGCGCCGAAGCGATCAATCCTTACCTCGCCTTCGACACGCTGCTCGACATGCATGCCAAGGGCGAATTCCCGAAGGAAGTCGATGCCAGCGAAGTCGTCTACCGCTATATCAAGGCTGTCGGGAAAGGCATCCTGAAGGTCATGTCCAAGATGGGCATCTCGACCTACCAGTCCTATTGCGGCGCGCAGATCTTCGATGCGATCGGTCTGCAGTCGGAATTCGTCGACAAGTATTTCTTCGGCACGGCAACGACGATCGAAGGTGTCGGTCTGGAAGAAATCGCGAGCGAGACGGTCGTCCGTCACAAGTCTGCTTTCGGTCGCGATCCGCTTCTGGCCAACAACCTCGATATCGGCGGCGAATATGCCTACCGTATGCGCGGCGAAAGCCATGCCTGGACGCCGGATGCCGTGGCTGCCCTGCAGCATGCGGTGCGCGGCAATGCCGAGGATCGCTACCGCGAATTCGCCGAGATGGTGAACACGTCGGCGCTCCGTATGAACACGATCCGTGGCCTCTTCAGGATCAAGAGCGCCGAGGCACTCGGCCGCAAGCCGGTGCCGGTCGACAGCGTCGAACCGGCGGTCGATATCGTCAAGCGCTTCTCCACGGGCGCCATGTCCTTCGGCTCGATCAGCCGCGAGGCGCATACGACGCTGGCGATCGCCATGAACCGGATCGGGGGCAAGTCAAACACCGGTGAGGGTGGTGAAGAGAGCGACCGCTACATGCCGTTGCCGAATGGTTCGTCGAACCCCGAGCGCTCGGCCATCAAGCAGATCGCGTCCGGCCGTTTCGGCGTGACGACGGAATATCTCGTCAATGCCGACGTGCTGCAGATCAAGGTCGCGCAGGGTGCCAAGCCCGGCGAAGGCGGCCAGCTGCCCGGCCATAAGGTCGATGCGGTCGTTGCCAAGACCCGTCATTCGACGCCGGGCGTCGGCCTGATTTCGCCGCCGCCGCACCATGATATCTATTCGATCGAAGATCTGGCGCAGCTGATCTACGACCTGAAGAATGTCAACCCGACCTCGGATGTCTCGGTCAAGCTTGTCTCGGAAGTCGGCGTCGGCACGGTTGCCGCCGGTGTCGCCAAGGCGCGCGCCGACCATATCACGGTGTCCGGTTTCGATGGCGGTACGGGCGCTTCGCCGCTCACCTCGCTGAAGCATGCCGGCAGCCCGTGGGAAATCGGCCTTGCCGAAACCCAGCAGACGCTGGTGCTGAACGGTCTGCGCTCGCGCGTCGCCCTGCAGGTCGACGGCGGTCTGAAGACAGGCCGCGACGTTATTATCGGTGCGCTGCTCGGCGCTGACGAATTCGGCTTTGCGACGGCTCCGCTGATTGCTGCCGGCTGCATCATGATGCGCAAGTGCCACCTCAATACCTGTCCGGTCGGCGTCGCGACGCAGGACCCGGTCCTGCGCAAGCGCTTCAAGGGTACGCCCGAGCACGTCGTCAACTACTTCTTCTTCATCGCCAACGAAGTGCGCGAAATTCTGGCCTCCCTCGGCTTCACCAGGCTCGATGAGATCATCGGCGCTTCGGAGCTACTCGAGAAGGACGAGATGCTGGCGCACTGGAAGGCTAGGGGACTCGATTTCGCGAAGATCTTCCACAAGGTCGATGCACCCAAGGAAGAGACTTACTGGACGACGCGCCAGAAGCACCCGATCGACGACATTCTCGACCGCAAGATGATTGCGGCAGCCGAGCCGGCGCTGGCATCGAAGACGCCGGTCGCCTTCGAAGTCGACATCAGGAACGTCGATCGTTCGGCCGGTGCGATGCTCTCGGGCGAGGTGGCCAAGCGTTATAACCATCGCGGCCTGAAGGAAGATACGATCAACGTCACCCTCAAGGGAACAGCAGGCCAAAGCTTCGGCGCATTCCTGGCACGCGGCGTGACCTTCAACCTGATCGGCGACGGCAATGACTATGTCGGCAAGGGCCTCTCGGGCGGCAAGATCATCATCCGTCCGCCGGACAATTCGAGGATCGTCGCTGAGAATTCGATCATCGTCGGCAATACCGTTCTCTACGGTGCGACCGAGGGCGAGTGCTACTTCCGCGGTGTCGCGGGCGAGCGCTTTGCCGTTCGTAACTCCGGCGCGATCGCCGTCATCGAGGGCGTGGGCGACCACGGCTGCGAATATATGACGGGCGGCGTGGTTGTCGTACTCGGCGAAACGGGCAGAAACTTTGCGGCCGGCATGTCCGGCGGCGTGGCCTATGTTCTCGACGAGGCCGGCGATTTCGCCAGCCGCTGCAACATGGCCATGGTCGAGCTCGAGCCGGTTCCGGAAGAGGACGATATGCTGGAGAAGCTGCACCATCACGGCGGCGACCTCATGCACAAGGGACGTGTCGACGTCTCCGGCGACATGACGCGTCACGACGAGGAGCGCCTCTACCAGCTGATCTCCAACCATCTGCACTACACGGGCTCCACCCGCGCCAAGGAAATCCTTGAGCACTGGGCTGACTACCGCCCGAAATTCCGCAAGGTCATGCCGGTCGAATACCGTCGTGCGCTTGAGGAAATGGAGCGCAGCCGGATGGGCATCGCTGCCGAATAATTGCACCGAACAATCCGCCACGCCTGAAGCGCGTGGCGGATGACTGAAATATCTCAATGACACACGACGATGAGCCACGAGCTTGAAGCTTGTGCAACTGCGTGGATGGCGACAGGGGATATGTTCTGATGACGGTCAAGACAAACAGCCTGCCTCCGCGATCGAGGCTGAACAGACAACTGGCCGCAGGCGAGGCGGTCATGACGGTAAGGGACGAAAATATGGGTAAGGTAACAGGGTTTCTGGAAATCGACCGGCAGGTAGCGAAATATCAGCCGGCGTCGGACCGCATCCGGCATTTCCGTGAATTCACGATCCCGATGTCGGACCCGGAAGTGCAGAAACAGGCAGCCCGCTGCATGGACTGTGGCATTCCCTATTGCCACGGGCCGACCGGCTGCCCGGTTCATAACCAGATTCCTGATTGGAACGACCTCGTCTACAACAACAACTGGGAAGCGGCGATCCAGAACCTGCATTCGACCAATAACTTCCCGGAATTTACCGGCCGCGTCTGCCCGGCTCCCTGCGAGGAAGCCTGCACGCTGAACCTCGAGGATGCCCCGGTCGCGATCAAGACGGTCGAACAGGCAATCGCCGACAAGGCCTACGAACTCGGCTTCATCCGTCCGCAGCCGGCGACGATCCATACCGGCAAGAAGGTGGCGATCATCGGCTCCGGTCCGGCCGGTATGGCGGCAGCCCAGCAGCTCGGCCGCGCCGGCCACGATGTACATGTCTACGAGCGTGAGACAAAGCCGGGCGGCCTGTTGCGCTACGGCATTCCGGACTTCAAGATGGAAAAGAACTTCATCGATCGCCGCGTCGAGCAGATGAAGGGCGAGGGCGTCACCTTCCATTGCGGCGTCAATGTCGGCGTCGACGTCAAGGTCGAGCAGCTTCTGGCTGATCATGATGCCGTGCTTTACTGCGGCGGTTCCGAGACACCGCGTGAAGCCGGCATTCCAGGCGCCGATCTCGCCGGCGTTCATGACGCGATGCCCTATCTGGTGCAGCAGAACAAGCGCGTCGGCCGCGAAAACATCGACAGTACCGGCTGGCCGTCCGATCCGATCCTGGCCGGCGCCAAGCATGTCGTCGTCGTCGGCGGTGGTGATACCGCTTCGGACTGCGTCGGCACGGCCTTCCGTCAGGGGGCGGTCAAGGTGACCCAGCTCGACATTCGCCCGCAGCCGCCGGAGAAGGAAGACAAGCTCGCTGTCTGGCCCTTCTGGGCAACGAAGATGCGCACCTCCTCTTCGCAGGCCGAAGGCGCGATCCGCGAGTTCCAGGTCGCGACGCTCGAATTTGTCGGTGAAGACGGCGTGCTGACGGGTGTGAAGTGCTGTGAAGTCGATGAACGCCGCCGCCCGGTTCCGGGAACGGATTTTGTCATCAAGGCGGATCTCGCCTTCATCGCCATCGGCTTCAGCGGCCCGTTCAAAGACAGCGTGCTGAAGGAGCTCGACGGCAAGCTGACGCTCAACACCGACAAGCGTGGCTCGACCAATGTTGTCGCCAACGACCGCGACTACAAGACTTCGGTCGACAAATTCTGGACGGCAGGCGACGTGCGCCGTGGCCAGTCCTTGGTCGTCTGGGCAATCCGTGAAGGCCGTCAGGCAGCACGCGCCATCGACGAAGCGTTGATGGGCTCGACGGTTCTGCCGCGCTGATTTTCCGGAAGAATTGGTCAGGTAATAAACTCCGCCGCATCCCGGCGGAGTTTTTCGTGGTGGGGCCACTTGACGCGCCGGCACTTCAGGCCAGCCTCATGCAATTCCCGAACTGCAGCTTCCTTGCGCACGCAGGCTCGACCGCCTGTGGCGACTGGCCGGATATGTCCGCCCGTTCAGTCGTGAGGTGCTTCACTGTTGGCCGCAGCGCACGGGAAACGACTTCCTCAATGCACATCTGACTCAATGCACATCTGAAGCGTGGCGATGATGCGTCATTCGTCAAGCAGGGTGATCACTATGTCGATAAGGTCGATAACGGCAGCGCCTATCTCGGCCAGATCGGCTCGAATTTCCACTATCTGACCTGGCCGCAGATGGCGGCCAAGTAAGTTCGCGTCACTGATGAGGGCCGCTCGGGCGGTCCTTTCTCATTTTATGGAAATTTCCGCCGTCGCCCTCAGCGTCGGCATGCGATAGTCGTCGATACGGCCTGCGGGCGCCGGTGCCATTTCCCCTTGCTCGACCAGGAGATCGCGCGGCGATTTCGTCAGCGTCACAGGCATAGCCCTACTGGCGCTGAGCAATTCGGCTCCGCCATCAAGGTTCGGGTCGGACAGGCTGATCGGCTGCGTATGTTCCACCGGATCGGTGGGCAGCGTCAATGCCGGCAGGTTGCCGGGATCGAGGCGCACGAGGTCGGGACTCGCCTGGGTGCCGAGAATGCGGCGCGCCGGCTTTTCGACATAGAAGGCGAGCTTACGGCGGCCCGCCTGTGTCAGGTTGATGCCGTCAGTGGTGCGCAGGCGCACTTGCTGACCGTTGACGTCGGAGCCGGTGACGATGAATTTACCGTTCTCATCCACGAAGCCGTCCCATATATCGACGAATTCGCCGCCGATGCTTTCCAACTGGTTGCGATAGAGTTGGTTCATCTGCACGGCGTCGGATGTCATCGAATCGGATTCGAAGGCGGGAAGTCCGACCCAGAGCAACGGGATCTTGCGGCTTGTGATCTCCTTGCCGAAGGCCAGCACGCGGCGCTGGTATTCGGTAAACCAGCCGTCGGTACGGAATTTTTCCTTGCCGACATCGGTCACCATCTGCTGGCGATCATTGGCGCCGATCATGACGACGACCATCGCCGGCTTCAGCTCGT